>VAPK010128233.1_pt1 | contig 16515 bp, 13 predicted proteins | sample 3395031 | NCBI WGS metagenome assembly VAPK01 (sample SAMN08290443, study PRJNA428436) | hydrothermal vent metagenome | isolation source: Deep-sea hydrothermal vent chimney 1 | place: Pacific Ocean: Juan De Fuca Ridge
AACAACTAAGGCATACACGTCACAAATTTGTCACACCCCATTAGTCACAATTTAATTTCAATTTTTTTTAGAGTTATAACAGATTGATTATATTTATAAAGTTTGTGTTTGGTACTTTAAATACTTACTAGAGTATAAGCTCCCAAACCAAGAGCTCTACTATTTACAAAGTTTTTTACATAAAAGAAAAAAATCACACTGAATAATAACTAAGAATAAAACTTTAAAAGCGAGTCACAAATTTTTTACACATCATTTATGCAATAAAAAAGCAGTTACCGAATTAACGATAACTGCTTGTTTAGTATAACTAATTTGGTGCGCCTGGCACGATTCGAACGTGCGACCGCTCGGTTCGTAGCCGAGTACTCTATCCAACTGAGCTACAGGCGCTCTTTGAAGCTGCGCACTATACATGGATATCGATTAAATTCCAATGTTTAGTGGCTTAATGTGAATGGCAGAGAAGAAGGGATTATTCGTACTTCATTCCCATTCAATCCTCACCCTTCGGGTCGTCGGCATTTCATGCCTCCGTTTTCCCTCGCAAAATTCACTCGGGAATCAAACCCAACGTTATATATACCTCGGGTTCGAATTCAGTTTTAACTTACGAAATTTTAAAATCTGATTATGTCCTCGATTGAATAATGGCGGAGAAGGAGGGATTCGAACCCTCGATAGGGATAAACCTATACACCCTTAGCAGGGGCGCGCCTTCAGCCACTCGGCCACTTCTCCAGTATTCAACGAGCGCAAGGATACTGAAGGATAAAGCCGAGGTAAAGCCTTTATGGCACTAATCGCTTATTATTATTACTCCTTACCTGATTGTTTTGCTTCATTCTGGATACGCTCATAAATTTCTTCACGATGAACAGAAATATCACGCGGAGCGTTGACACCAATACGTACCTGGTTGCCTTTCACACCAAGAACGGTCACGGTAACTTCATCACCGATCATGAGCGTTTCACCGACTCGTCTTGTTAAAATCAACATACTTATATACTCCTCAAAACTATCAATCTTTAGTTACAGTTCCTTCTGTGCCCGTATAGAATCTAGTGAAACTAGCTTATATGACACGCTCGTCTTTTATATCGACTAAAAAAAAGGAAACTTTAAATAAATGTTTATATACCTAACATTAATGTAATGGCCTAATCCGGTTAATCCTTGGCCTCATCCAGACCAAACTCTGAATGCAAGGCGCGTACGCCCAATTCCAAATACTTTTCATCAACCACAACCGAAATCTTGATTTCCGAGGTTGAAATCATACGAATATTAATACCTTCATCAGCCAGGGCTTTAAACATCTGACTGGCAATGCCTGCATGTGAGCGCATACCCACACCCACCAGGGAAATTTTCACTATGGCATTATCTCCGACAACCTCACGAGCACAGAGTTCTTTTGAAGTATTATTCAAAATATCTAAAGCACGATCATAATCATTGCGATGCACAGTGAAAGTAAAATCAGTCGTTCCATCACCACCCACATTCTGGATAATCATGTCGACTTCAATGTTGGCTTCACCAATTGAACCTAAAATATTGTGAGCCACACCAGGTTGATCCGGCACACCTAATATAGTGAGCTTGGCTTCATCCCGGTTAAAGGCGATCCCTGAAATGGCTGCCTGTTCCATATTCTCTTCCTCATAGGTAATCAGTGTACCTGGCCCTTCTTTAAACGATGAGAGCACACGTAATTTCACATTATATTTACCGGCAAACTCTACTGAGCGAATTTGCAGCACTTTTGAACCTAAACTGGCCATTTCCAGCATTTCTTCAAAGGTTATTTTTTCCAGGCGACGCGCATCAGGTACTACTCTAGGGTCAGTGGTATATACACCATCCACATCGGTGTAAATCTGACATTCATCAGCCTTTAAAGCCGCAGCCAAAGCAACAGCGGTAGTATCGGAGCCACCACGACCTAATGTTGTGATGTTTCCGTGTTCATCCCGGCCCTGGAAGCCCGCTACAATAACTACCCGACCTTTATCTAAATCAACTCGAATTTTTGCTTCATCAATATCAAGAATACGGGCTTTAGTATGAGCACTATCAGTTAATATATGTACTTGTGAGCCGGTATACGAGCGCGCTTCACAGCCTCGTTCTTTTAATGCCATGCTTAACAAAGCAATAGTAACCTGCTCACCAGTCGAAACTAAAACATCATATTCGCGTGGATCAGGCTTATCTGAGATTTGATGAGCCATTTCAACCAGACGGTTAGTCTCACCACTCATGGCCGATACAGCAACAACGACATCGTGTCCGGCTTTTTTCGTCGCGATCAGGCGTTCAGCGACATTTTCGATTTTTTCAACCGAGCCAACCGAGGTACCACCATATTTTTGAACGATTAAAGCCATTTTTTACCCACGAAAAAAGGACGCAAATTAAACACTAATTCGTCACAAATTTAAAGAGAAAGCCTTGAAAAAGGGTGACTAATAAGGCAATCGTGCAAAAGGCACGTTTTAAAAAGGGATAACTCGTGTCTATAACTAAATGAAAATCATTATTATTTAAAGCACATAATAACGGATAAGGATAAACATTAAAGCTTAGGGAATACCCTTAATATAACGGTCACAAAATTTATCCCGTTTGATCTTGCACCCAATTCGCGACACTTTTTAATGCAATTGACAAATTCTCAGGTTGATCTCCACCCGCTTGAGCCATATCAGGTCGTCCACCACCTTTTCCACCAACCTGGGTTGCAACAGAATTGACCAAATCACCGGCTTTAATTTTCTTCGTTGCATCTTTACTAACTCCCGCAACCAAACTGACCTTATCACCATTTACCGCTGCCAATACGATAGCTGAAGTACCCAGCTTGTTTTTTAATTGATCAAGAGTATCACGCAATGTTTTAACATCGGCACCTTCAATCCTGGCAGCTAAAACTTTAATACCGTTTACATCAACCGCTTGTGAAGACAAGTCCGAACCCTGGCTGCTCGCCAACTTACCTTTAAGCTGTGCGAGTTCTTTTTCTAAACTACGGTTTTTATCCATTAGCTGGCTAACACGAGTCGATACATCTTCACGATTGCCTTTTAACATTGCCGCTATTTCGGCTAACTGACTTTCGCCTTTATCAGCCCAATCTAAAGCATGCTCAGCAGTAACTGCTTCAATACGACGAATACCGGCTGCAACACCACTTTCACTTATAATTTTGAATAAGCCAATATCACCCGTATGCGAAACGTGGGTACCACCACAAAGTTCAACCGAGAATTCACTCATACTCAAAACACGCACTTCATCACCGTATTTTTCACCAAACAAAGCCATTGCACCACTGGCTTTCGCTTCATCAGGTGTCATGATGTTGGTATCAACCTGGTGGTTTAAACGAATGTGTTGGTTAACTAAATATTCAATCTCTTTAATTTGTTCTGCAGTAACCGCTTCAGGTTGAGAAAAATCAAAACGTAAACGTTCAGCCTGAACCTGTGAACCTTTTTGTGAAACATGTTCACCTAAAACAGTACGCAGTGCGGCATGAAGTAAATGGGTTGCTGAATGATTGGCCATAATTGCCTGTCGACGTTCGCTATTAACCTGAGCAGTTACTGTATCACCGACTTTCAATGAACCTTGCAGAACTTCACCATAATGGCCAAAGACAGCTGCGCCCTGCTTTTGAGTATCAATGACTTCAAACTCAGTTTTACCGCTCGTTAATAAACCGCTGTCTCCCATCTGTCCACCAGACTCTGCATAAAATGGCGTTTGTTCTAATACCAACATAGCTGTTTGATTTTTTCCTATTTGCTTAACTTCTTTGCCGTCAACATAAATCGCTTCAATTTTTGACTGACCTTCTAAATGATCATAACCGGTAAACTCTGTTTCACCTTCAATATCTAACGCACCTTCATAGTGTCCAGCAAAAGTACTCGCGGCACGTGCACGTTCACGTTGTGCTTCCATGGCTTTTTCAAAGCCTGCCATATCTAAAGTTAAATTGCGTTCACGTGCTATGTCGTTAGTTAAATCTGCAGGGAAACCATAAGTGTCATAAAGTTTAAAAACAACTTCACCTGGAATCTCTTTACCCTTCATTTCGCTGATAGCTTGCTCTAATATAGTCAGGCCTTTTTCCAGAGTTTCAGCAAAACGTTCTTCTTCCTGATGTAATGCTTTTTCAACTTTAGCTTGAGCATCTTTTAGCTCAGGATATGCATCGCCCATTTCTTTTACCAGGGGTTTAACTAACTTGTAAAAGAAGGCCTCTTTTTGTCCAAGATTATTTCCATGACGAAGTGCGCGCCGAATAATACGACGTAAAACATATCCTCGCCCTTCATTAGACGGCAACACACCATCAACGATAAGGAAACTACAAGAGCGAATATGATCGGCAATAACTTTTAACGAGTTGTTTTCTTTATCTTTACAGTTAGTTTCTTTTGCAACTGCTGAAATTAAATTTTGGAATAAATCAATATCATAATTACTGTGCCCATTTTGCATAATCGCAGCAAGACGTTCTAAACCCATGCCGGTATCAACAGAAGGTTTTGGTAATGGATTTAATTTTCCATCTTTATCACGATCGTATTGCATGAACACAAGGTTCCAGATTTCAATGTAACGATCGCCATCTTCTTCCGGTGTTCCAGGAGGACCACCGACAATGTCTTCACCGTGGTCATAAAAAATTTCAGTACAAGGACCACATGGGCCGGTATCACCCATAGACCAGAAATTATCACTTTCGTATTTTTTGCCACCTTTTTTATCGCCAATGCGAGTCAGGCAGTTCTTGTTTATACCAATTTCATTTAACCAAATATCTGCTGCTTCATCATCACTTTCATAAACAGTGACCCAAAGTTTGTCTTTAGGTAATTGTAAGACTTCAGTTAAAAATGCCCACGCATAGTTAATAGCCTCACGCTTAAAATAATCGCCAAAACTAAAGTTACCTAACATCTCAAAAAACGTGTGGTGACGTGCAGTATAACCAACATTTTCTAAATCATTATGTTTGCCACCCGCGCGCACACAACGTTGCGATGAAGTTGCTCGTACATAATTACGTTTGTCCTGACCAAGGAAAACATCTTTAAACTGAACCATTCCGGCATTGGTAAATAACAAGGTAGGATCATTGCCGGGAATCAGTGAACTTGAAGGCACTATTTCATGACCTTGTTCACTAAAAAAATCAAGGAAGGCTTGACGTAATTGGGCACTGGTTTTAATACTGGTTTTCATCTGGCTTTGTTACTTCTTGTTTAAGTTATTAAATCAGCTATGACATTTAATTATTATTAATCATGCTCATTGCCATAATTGTTCATAGCATAACGCGTCTGTTCACTTGAAAACCCCCGTGACTGTAAAAACCGGCTTTGTCTTGCGGTTTCTTTCAGGTCCGAAGGTCGTTCTGAACCGTACTTTTTAATGCGCACGGCTAAGGCACTTTCTTGCCACTGAACATCACGCTCATTCAAAAATGTCTCGATCATAGCATCACTTACGCCCTTTTGGCGCAATTCAGCACGAATTTTTAAGGGGCCAGATCCCCTGTTTATTCGCTGGTTAATAAAAGCTTCCGTAAATCGCTCATCACTTAATAAACCTTGCTCGGCTAAACGAGCTAAAGCTTCTGAAATTTCATCGGCTTCATATTCTTCCTTTGCTAAAAGTTTTTGAAATAACTCATACGTGGCATGTTCGCGACGGGATAAATAATCCATTGCGGCTACGCGGATTGATCTAATGGATTTTGGCATCAGGATAACTCTTTTAAATTTATTCCCCCTCCCTCAGGGAGGGGTTAGGGGGAGGGAATAAAATAATATCACCCCACCCTAACCCTCGACAATTGCTCCTGCATTGATCTACCTTCGCCCGTCCATGGGCTCGTCCCCTTGATGGGGAGGGAACCAATATCAAAAGCCAACATTAAGCTTCAACTAACTCTTCTTCCTCAGCGCCCTTCTCAGGTTTAACATTTTTCGCTTTGGCCTTTTCTTCAGCTATCTCTTTTTCTGGCATGTCAGTCGGCAACACGATTGCTCGTACTCTCGCTTCAATTTCCTGCGCCATTTCAGGATGTTCTTTAAGGTAATTACGTACATTGTCTTTACCCTGACCAATACGATCACCGTTATAGCTATACCAGGCACCGGCTTTATCAACCAACTCATGTTTCACACCTAAATCAATGATTTCACCTTCACGAGAGATACCTTCGCCATAAAGCAGGTCAAACTGAACTTGTTTAAATGGCGGAGCAACTTTGTTTTTCACTACTTTAACGCGGGTTTCATTACCCAGAATCTCATCCCCTTTCTTGATAGCACCAATACGGCGGATATCTAAACGAACTGAGGCATAAAACTTCAACGCGTTACCGCCTGTTGTGGTTTCAGGATTACCAAACATGACGCCAATTTTCATGCGAAGCTGGTTAATGAAAATAACCATGGTATTTGAGCGTTTAATATTTGCGGTGAGTTTACGTAAAGCCTGTGACATTAAACGTGCCTGTAAACCCATGTGAGAATCACCCATGTCACCTTCAATTTCTGCTTTTGGTGTTAACGCGGCAACCGAGTCAATAACAATGACATCAACCGCAGCGGAACGCACTAACATGTCGGTGATTTCCAGGGCCTGCTCACCAGTATCAGGTTGAGAAACCAGTAGCTCATCGACGTTTACACCGAGTTTTTCAGCGTAAGCGGGATCAAGTGCATGCTCGGCATCGATAAATGCAGCCGTGCCACCGAGTTTTTGCATTTCAGCTACCACATGCAAAGTCAGGGTTGTTTTACCTGATGATTCAGGGCCGTAAATTTCAACTACACGACCACGAGGTAGTCCACCTATTCCTAATGCGATATCTAATCCCAGCGAACCGGTTGATACCGACTCAATATCACGAAAAGCGCTGCCATCCCCCATTTTCATGACGGAACCTTTGCCAAATTGTTTTTCAATCTGACCTAATGCCGCTGCCAATGCTTTTTTCTTATCTCCGCTCATATCTGCCATGTCTCTTTTCTCCTGATTTAATACAGCTCAATTTTATATTGTTGTTCTTTAAATTCGTTACTTCCTGCTCATGGGTTGTACTTTAGGCTGTACTTTCACCTATGTCAATACTTTTTACCACCTAAATATAAAATACCAGATATCATTTTGTATGAGATCATCTTTTATAGTATGTATAATAAAAAGGTCTTTCGTGGTGTGAATAATTACAAGTAGGGAAATATTGTGGCAGTAGATCAATCAGTAAACGGCATAAAACGCGCCACTCAGCAGCGCCTGCAATATATTGAACTCATGGCGTATTACACCGGTGTCGTCACGCGCAGTGATATTGCCAGAGCTTTTGGTATTTCCGATGCTGCTGCAACAAAAGATCTTAAGTTCTATAACCAAATAGCCCCGGATAACCTTATTTACAAGCACAATGTCTTTGGCTTTGTGCCCAGTACGAGTTTTGAGGAAATATTTACCGATCTCGAACCACACCAGGTTTTGCCTATGATTGCGGCTAACCTGCCCTTCGTCGGTCAAACGGTTGAACAAAATCTTTTATATGGTGTTAATACTGAACAACTGCCTATGCCACAACGCCTGCCAGATAAAAAAGTCGTCGCACAAGTAATTCGTGCAATTAAGCAAAAAACCAAACTAAGTCTGATATATAGCTCCCTGTCTGATCGTAATAGCAGTGAAACTCGTATCATCGAACCACACTCATTAATTAATACCGGTTTACGCTGGCATGTGCGTGCTTATAGTGAAGATACCTATGATTTTCGGGATTTTGTTTTATCGCGTATACAACAGGCACAACAATTAACTGAGAAGGCCGAATCGAACCCGGTTTATGATGATGACTGGATGGAACCCATCAATTTACAACTCACGCCTCACCCTCAACTAAGTGAAGAAAAGCGTCAGATATTAATGACCGATTATGCAGCAGAAGGTAATGTTATCGAATTTACGGTACGTCGCGCGTTACTGGCTTATGTTTTACAACGACTATCGGTTGATACCACGGAAGATCATTCGCTTAATCCGAATGCTTACCAGCTAATTGTTATGAATCGGGATGAAATAGAGCCTTTTGCGGGCTGGGCTTTTTTATAAAATTATAAATCCCAGCTTTTCAAAACCTTATACTGTGCCCCACCCGGATAAGTTTTTGATTCAGCCAGACAAAATTGTTTCACTTGCCAGTTAACAGGTTCAACCTCAGAAATAGCAGGTTCTTGTTTTGCTTTACGTACTAATGTTATGTGAGGCTGATGTTCTCGTATTTCAGGCTTAAAGCCACAGGGCTGAATAACATTTTGAAGTTCATGTGTTAATTGTTTAAATGCTGCGGGTATTTCTATCGGGGCTAACCACGCAACTTTAGGACGGTGCCAGAAACCACAAGTTGATAAGTTTAATTCAAACGGCTGACTTTTAATTTTTTCAGCCTGCTCTTCAAGGCAGTCCTGAGTATTGGCAGCAGCTGCACCAAAATACGCCAGGGTGATATGCCAGTTATTTTTCTCCAGGATACGCCCCTGGCAATCAAAAAAATATTTTAGAACGTGTTGATTAATTTTTTGAACCACGTTGTCATCTAACCAAAGTGCAAAAAAAAGCCGTTTACTTTGATCAGAAGATGGCAATTGTTCTTTATAGCCCACTGATGGTTTAGCCAAAAGTTTCTTCCAGCAAGTTTGTTAATTTTGTTAAAGCAAATATTACAGCCTGCTCTCTAACGGCATCACGATCACCACTAAAGATTTTTTGCTCACTTAGAATAACGTCTTCTGTATCATGTTTTTTTTCAGCCCATGCAAACCAGACCAGCCCAACCGGTTTTTCTGCTGAACCGCCGCCTGGCCCGGCTATACCGCTAATGGATAAACTAAAATCAGCCTGACTATTTATTAGTGCACCTATCGCCATTTCAATAATTGTTTCCTGACTGACGGCACCATAGCTTTTCAATGTTGATTCAGCCACACCTAACATTTCATGCTTTGCCTGATTTGAATAGGTAACAAAACCTCGTTCAAACCAGACTGAACTACCTGCTAAATCTGTTAAGACTTTAGCGACCCAACCTCCTGTACATGACTCAGCAACAGCCAGTTGTTTACTATTTTTTAATAACAACGCAGCAATTTGTTCTACTATTAATATTAGTTCTTTATTATGCATTTTAAATTTAACATATATTTATTTAAACTTTAGTGGAACTTATCTAATTTATACTCTAGAACTTAACTAGATTTATAAATAGAACATATTATCGAAAAGTCGGAGTTCGATGTGAATGTACGAATCACGCCTTTCTCAAACCTGGCAACACAAGTTAAAACCTGTGTAAAAACAAAGCCTGTTTATAATCGCAACCGATTTGCTTCGCTTAATACATTACATCGAGGCAGAACAAACCTCGACAAATCAAAACACGCCATTGCATCTATAGCGACAAAAAAGATAAGCTCAGCAAACAAAAATAATCTTCTGATTTTATCTAATAACAATATTCATAAACCACGGTTACCGGTAAAAATATCATCAAATATGGTTCAGCCAGCCACTGTGACAAGTAAAAAGAGAGTTTTGCTTTATCAGCAAATTGAGAGGAATAAAATATTTTCAAATGGAGCTGAGTTAATAAATCGATTCCATTTTAAAGTTTAATGACTATGCTTCATCATCATAAATTTCTTTAATAACTGCGCCAATTTCAAAACCATCTGCATGGCGCTGTTTAACTACTCGTACAACTTTCACATTTGCATGTAAAGCGGGTGTTAAAATATTTGCAGGTTTAATATTTATTTCAAGAGTACAATTTTTTTCCAGTTCAATATCACTGATAAACATCATACCGCGTCCACTCAAATTAGAGACTTGTCCTGTTAGCTCTTCCGCTGCCTGAACAGCTGAACCTACTTTTTTAAATACAATTTCACAGTCAATATCAATACGAATGAAATCACGCTTTTCATCATATTCCCGCGTCATTAACGCCTCCATAAAAAATTCAGCTACCTTAACTTTATGGGATGATCCACTTTACTGCAAGCTTTCAACGATTATTGTATATCGGGAAACCATTAAATCTCGATACACTTATAGTACGGGTATATTGCAGGCTATAACTATCGTAACAATGCTCGTATCTTTTTTAGTAATGTTTCTGCTTTATAAGGTTTATTAAGCAAGTTTTGAGTTAAAATATTATCGACGTGATCAATATGATGTTCTCCAGAAAAGCCACTCACTAATTGAATTTTTATATCGGGATATTTTTTTTGCACAACGGCAGCAAGTGCATACCCATCCATCTCGGGCATAATAATATCGGAAATGAGTATATCAATATGTTTTGTTTGCATTATTTCCAATGCTTGTTTCGCACGTTCAGCACTGAAAATCTGGTATCCCTGCAGACTCAATATTTTACACATTAGGTTAAGCAATGCGGGCTCATCATCAACCACAAGAATAGTTTCTTTACCTTTAAAATCCGAGTTATTTTTTACTTCAGATTGATGTTTACTGGCGTCTTCACCCAAATATCTTGGGAGATACAAAGTAAATCGGCTACCTTGTGCCAGGCTGGAATCAACCTCAATTGCTCCTCCAGAGCGATGAATAAAGCCATATACCTGACTTAAGCCAAGACCAGTACCCTTTTCTCCTTTTGTAGTGTAAAAGGGGTCAAAGATTTTTTCTCTGGTTGCACCATCCATTCCACAACCCGTGTCACTAATGCTGATTCGAACATAGTCTCCTGCTTCCAGATCTAATCGTTCTCGATCAGCAGCATTAATTTGTATATTATTTGTTTCAATGGTTAAGGTGCCATTACTTTCAATTGCATGCATCGCATTAATGCTCATGTTCAAAATAGCATCTTCGAGACCGCTTTCATCCAGACAAACTGACCACAAATTTTCATTCAGCTTAAGTTCCAGTTTAATACGTGCGGTCAGGGTTTTTTCCAGCATATGCTGCTGTTCCTGTAGTAACGTATTAACATTTAATTTTTTAACATCGAATGATTTATTTCTGGAAAAAGTCAGCAATTTTTTTGTTAGCTTGGCACCACGTTCACCTGCATGCGTTATTTCATTAATACAACTTTGTATTTCCGGCTGATTATCTCCCACCATGCTATCTAATATTTCAGCATACCCCAGTATCACCCCAAGCATATTATTGTAGTCATGAGCTATACCGCCGGTCAGTTTGCCGAGTGCATCCATTTTTTGGGTGCGGCGTATGATTTCATTTGCATGTTTCCGGGCGGTAATGTCTTCTGCTATACCGGCTATGCGGATAAGTTTTCCATCATTATCATAAACAGGATAAGCGCGAGCCTTAATCCAGAGTATTTCTCCGTCAGATTTTAGTATCCTGTATTCCCTGAAATTGATACAGTCAGTAATATCTTTTGGATCTACGGGAATGTCTTCTATCACCTGTTCCCTGTCTTCCGGGTGTACTGAATCAATCCAGACACGTGGGTTCTTATACAAATCTTCTTTATTCATACCCCATATCTTTTCATAAGCAGGGCTGATATAAATTATTTCTTTCCAATCTGGAGAACCCAACCAAAATACTTCATTAAGATTTTCCGCTAACTGTCGTAAACGTTGTTCACTTTCATGCAGAGCCTCACGCATCAGGTATTGTTCAGTCACATCATTAAACACCAGAACCATGCCCAGTATTTTATTTTCGCTACGAATAGGCGCTGCAGAATCCGCTATCTGGTATTCCTTTCCATTTTTTGCAATCAGGGTAGTATGATTGCTTAAATAAACCGTCTCGCCACTTAATAAAACCTTATCAACCGGGTTTGCTATAGGTTCACGCGTAGCCGCATTAATAATAGGAAATATCGTTTTTAATGACTGGTTCTGAGCTTCATCATTTGTCCAGCCGGTGAGTTGTTCTGCAACAGGATTTAATCGAGTAACACATCCTTTATCATCAGTGGTAATAACCGCATCACCAATGCTATTCAATGTTTGTGACAAGTATTGCTTTTGCTGATCTATTTCAGATATTTTCTCATTTAACCTTGCATGCATGTCATTAATTGACTCAACAACGGCATCGAACTCATCATGTTTTTTATTCTTACGATCTAATGACAAAGATGAATTATTTGATAATGGATCGTGCTCTTTTGAAAAATTAGAAATGGTCGTTAAATGCCTTGCAACTAACTGATAAAATAAAAAATAAATAAAAATTGCAACAAGCGATGTTTTAATACCATTTGAAATAAGTATCACCCACACTTTATCGTATAATCTTTGATAAACCCCATCAAGACTCACGTTTACCGTTAAGCTACCAATATTGATGTCTTTATCTCTATGGCGATATTTCATAGGATAATTTCGTTGAAGATTATCTTTTCCTTTTATTTTTCCTGTCGTTGCCCAGATTTTTTCTTTATCGCGTATTTCAACAAATTGAATATCTCTGATTTCCAGAATACCTTCGAGGTTTGTTTGCAATAATTTAGAATTTGATGCCCATAATGCAGAAGTAAGACTCACCAGATGAACTGTTTTAATTTGATTTAATTCTGTCTGGATAATATTTAAATCTGCCTGATAATCTCGATACAGCTGAAACACTGTAATAATGACCGTTATAAAGGAACTAAATACGACAACGTACAAAATAAATAAACGAGCAATCGACGGCTTTTTAAAAAATGATGTATTCATAATTTATTTTAATTATTTTTTTGCATTAAAGGTTTCAGGAACTCATCATAGAGCTTCGTAACTGAGCCATCAGCTTTCATTTGTTTTATTACGGCAGCAAGTTTTGGAACAATGTTTTTATGCTTTTTATGTAAATAGACATAAAATTCAGGGCGTGCAAGAGGTGGGCGAAGCAATATTATATCTGTGATATTATTTTTTTTAAGATATCCCAAACCCGACCAGTTCGAATAGGCAATAAAATCTACTCTGCCTTTTTTCAATAATGTAAATGATTGTTGAGCATTATCCGTTTTTATAATACTGATTTTATCGCCCAACTGAGAAAAATTTTTCTCCATAATTTTCCAACCCGAAATAATGGCCAAACTTTGATTGCTCATACTTTTCCAGCCATCAACAATGAACGTGGGATAATTTTTAGAAAAAAGAACCATATCAATAATCATAATAGATTCAGGTACTTGAATAAGGTTAGGATATTTTTTTTGTAAGCCAGCAACACGTAAAAGATCACCATCATCTATGCCTTTATTTGCATTTATCAGTGCTCGTTCAGCAGGTAATCGAACCGTTTCTAATTTATAACCAATGCGTTTAAATGCTTCGGCAACAACTAAATCGGCAAAACCTGTTTGAGATTCATTGCTTATAGGTGAACCAAAAGCAGTGTTCAGGACAATAGTCTGTTGAGAAAAGGCAGGTTGAAAAAAAAGAATAATAAATAAGATTGAAAGTAATCTTACAGCCAGCTTTAAGCCTTTTAAATTCTGGAGTTGAATGCTAAACCTGCTATAAAGCATCATGCTTATCCTACAGTCTCACCTTATATATAAAGTCACTAGTGTCCGGAAAGACCGGATGTTAATTTAAATAACCACCTGTAATTAAAGCATAAATATGCAATTTATACCTGTCACCGACTTGAACACCCCAGACCATAAAGGCCATGCTTTAAACCATTTTTATGGTTTGGAGCAACTCGTCGATGTATACAGGCAAACTCATTTTTGCACAGGCAATGGATTTTCTACCGCACCATACACTTCGCAGATGTATTCAGCGTTACGATGGCAACAAAAATATCAAGCACTTCACCTGCCAAGATCAATATCGTTGTATGGCCTTTGCCCAGTTAACTTATCGAGAAAGTCTTCGCGATATCGAAGCTTGCCTCAAAGCTCAGAGCAACAAGCTTTATCATATGGGCATACGCTCAAAGGTCGCTCGCAGCACCTTGGCAGATGCCAACGAAAAACGCGATTGGCGTATTTATGCAGACTTTGCTCAGTCATTAATTCAAACAGCTCGTCGCCTTTATGCCAACGAGGATCTTGGCCTCGAACTCAACAATACCGTTTACGCGCTCGATGCCACTACCATCGACTTATGCCTGTCAGTTTTTCCATGGGCACAATTTCGTCGTGCCAAGGCAGCAATCAAACTCCATACGTTGTTAGACTTGCGCGGCAATATCCCTTCTTTTATCCACATATCAGACGGAAAGTTACACGACGTCAATGTGTTGGACATACTATTACCAGAGCCCGGCGCTTTCTATATCATGGATCGAGGCTATCTGGATTACGAGCGTTTACATCAGTTACACAAAGACCAAGCCTTTTTTGTCATCAGAGCCAAAACAAATCTCAAGTTCCGCAGAATTTATTCTCACCCCGTAGACAAGAGCAAGGGTCTACTCTGCGATCAAACCATTATGCTGACAGGCTTTTATGCCAAGCAACGTTATCCAGAAAAATTACGCCGGATCAAGTTTTACGATGCAAAGACAGAAAAATATCTAATTTTTCTGACCAACAATTTTCAGTTGCCAGCATTTACCATTACCCAACTCTATCGATACCGTTGGCAAGTAGAGCTGTTTTTCAAATGGATCAAGCAACACCTGCGTATCAAATCTTTTTTTGGCACATCGGACAATGCAGTCAAGTCTCAAGTCTGGATAGCTGTTCAGTTTATGTGCTTATTGCTATCATCAAAAAACAACTCAATATCAAGGCCAGCCTCTACTCAATTCTACAAATTTTGAGCCTGACCATGTTCGAAACAATACCTTTAAATCAACTACTTACAGGATGTGATAAAAACATGATTGACCAAGAAAGCCTTAACCAATTGAATTTATTCGATTAATATTCCGGACACTAGTGATATAAAGTGTCTAAACACAATACAGATTTACATGATCTATGTCATCCCCTGTAACAATAATACACATTTCGATACACTTGTACTTATTGTGCACTTATTAGATCTGATTATAAATTTTCAAGTTAAGAATATTTTATGGACTAAGTATTTCCCTGACGTGCTCTAATGGATTTGGCAACGACGGCCATAAGCCAGTTTAATCCACCACTCTGATCGTAGCTAGCAATATGCCAGCATACTTTTAGGAAATTGTTAAAGTTACATGGATTTAAAGGCAGTATGAGTCGAAAAGGTGACTGCTGGGATAACAGTGTTGTTGAAAGTTTTTCGGCACACTAAAACAAGAACGGGTACATTGGCGACATTACCAAACACGATTTGCAGCACAGCAAGATATACTGCACTACATTTCGATGTTTTATAACAGTAGCCGATTGCATTCATATTTAGGAAATAAAAGTCCGGATCAATTTGAAAGTGAATTGATGAATTTAAAGAAAGTTGCTTAACTGGATTGTATCAAAATGGTTGACCACGTCACCTTGCTCCATCACCAAAATTAACGTGATTACATTCAGCTCCCTCCCTTATTTGCAAGAATAAATAGTTAACATAATACAAAGACCTGAAAAGACACATAGTGGCATAATTGATCCCATAAACAACCAGTGAGCCGGCATTTATAAACCAATATAGACAATAGACATAGAACAACACAGCTATGATGCAGTGACATTAATGTTAATGCATTCAATAAATTATATTATCCATTTTAAAAAAAACAGACACTAGGACATTATTATATTAATGTTACTTCATCGCCCACAACTTTTGATAACCGAAAACCGTTAGCCAAAATAGATAGAGAATGCTCACTTCCAAAGCAAGAGGCTCTGGCACAAATCCCTGGTAGCACGAATCAACTTATGTTGTTACATCACTTTTGTGTTTGCACCTTTACACCGGATATACAGCATGTATTACTTTTAGCTGGCGGTACGCTTGGCTTTAACCAGCAATTGGGCCGTGGCCCCTGTATCGTATTCGGTTTGACATAGGTCCAAGCCTTGCAGCGGGCATTATTTTTACACGCTTTTTGACACAAGGCAGGGTCGTCGGTCGTCTGAACAATATGCTTGATACCACCACCACCAGGGCGATCGGTGTCCTGTTCCATGCCGTTGGCATCGGCAGTGATTGGTGCAACAGCCTTCACTACAATCGGAATAACCAAATCCATCGTCTTTCCCGCCACAATCTCAACACCTTTCACGCGCTGCTCGGGTATGTCCCGACCACCAGCCTGTACGATAACATCAACTTTACTCGCAGCCAGATTAATATTGATTGGCGTATCAAAACCAAAAACCGAACTTTCATAAATGCCTTTATGGGTACTCGAATTTTCAACATGGATAAGCGCATGTGCCGGTTTGCCATTCACTGTTACGGTCAAGTGCAATACCCCCTTACCAAAGACCAGTGTTTTTTTGATGACGTCACCAACCTTGATGCTCAGTGGTAATGTCTGCTCGCTAGCACCACTCACTCCGGCCGG
>VAPK010003540.1_pt1 | contig 16514 bp, 19 predicted proteins | sample 3395031 | NCBI WGS metagenome assembly VAPK01 (sample SAMN08290443, study PRJNA428436) | hydrothermal vent metagenome | isolation source: Deep-sea hydrothermal vent chimney 1 | place: Pacific Ocean: Juan De Fuca Ridge
AAGAACCGGTATCCTTCATAATTCAATACATGGTTCATGTAAATATGGAAAGGCATTTCGACATGATTTTTGGGATCGATGACCGTAACCCGGCTGGCATAGCTGGAAGGGCTCCTGGATCCCGGATAACGTTTTAATTCAAAGTGATTTAGTTTAAGTGCGAAAGGAAGTTTAATTTCTTTGGCGCCATAACTTATTACCAGGTGAATGCCGTTGATCTCAAATGTGTTGATTTCGCCTATAAAGTTATCGCCGCCTTGCAAAGTGACTTTCTTTGTCTGGTTTCCGGATTCAACTTCGACCATCAAAACATTCATTTGGTTGCTGTTTTTCTTCCCGGGAATGAAATCAACAGCTTTGAAGGTGACACTTTTATCACCAACATGAATTTTAGTATGATAATCTGTTGGCGTTAATTCCGAAAGCAAAACCGCTTTTTCAGAGGTAACGGTTTGCTGTCCACCGATTGCCGTAATTCCCACATAGGTCCGGTCAGAAACCATGGTGTTGGAAGTTTGACCATTGCGCAGGTGTATCATTCCCTCAAAGCTGACAAAGCGTGTAATAGCCGAACCTAGAAGGATAACCAGAAAAGCAACGTGAAAGAGTAGCATTCCGAATCTACCTTTACGGTACATTTTTTCGCGAAAGACATTGACAATGAGGTTTATTGCCAGCAAAGCCAGCAAGAGGTCAAACCAGGTTGCGTTATAAACTAATGCTTTTGCGGCCGTTGTACCGAAATCATTTTCGATGAAAGTAGCAGTAGCAATGGAGGCGGCAAATAATAAGAGCAAAACCCCCATGCCCGACATAGAGAAGGAGAAAGAATAAATTTTCTTCATTGATTCAATAAATTTTACTTGAACCTTAAATCCGTGATTCATTTTCATATGGTTCAGGTTACTCATATTGCTCATCATTTACTTATGCTTAGCGCTGTCGTAATGCATTTTGCTTTTCCCGTTCATCATCTGCATGTTCATTTTTTCCCCTTGCTTCATCTTCATTCGTATTGCGCTGTCGCATTTCATGCCTTTATTCCCGTTCATCATCATGGCCATGTGTTTTTTCATCATCATGCTCCGGCTTGCAGAGTCCATGCCCTTCATGTTCATATTGAACATTTTCATCATCTTCATTCGTTTTACGCTGTCACATTTCATGTTTTCATTTCTATTCATCATCATGTTTCCCATAGAGCCGGCCTTTTGCATTTTCATGGTACCGTTTTTCATATTGGGATGAGATTTCATGGAGGATGAATCAGGCTGATGGTGTTGGATTTCGATGTTTGGCATCAGGTTTGTATTGACTAAACCTCTATTCATCATTCCGTTCCCGGCAAAGGCTTCCCCGAATAGGAAGATAAATGTCAGGATCAGGGAAAATATAATTTGCTTTTTCATAAGTCTTTGATTTATAAAACGTTACCTTTTATTATTTTAATTCTAAAATATGAGTTGGGGAATTATTGTTGATGCCCTCCGCCCATCATTCCCATTCCGTTCATCATCATGTGTGGCTGTTTGTTTTTACCAGCTTTTATGCCTTTTGCGTCCTGAAGTATTGCAACACCATAATCATTTTCCCAGGCGTTAAGAACATAGTTTATCACGGCTACTGCGTCCTGGGCGTTGTCAATTTGCGGTGGCATGGGCGTTGAATAAGTCATTCCGTTTACGACAAGCTCTTCGTTTGATCCATTCATTACCTGGTCAATCAGCCTTTTTTTTGAAGCTGCTTTCAGAAAATCAGAACCTTTTAACGGAGGAAAAACTCCAGGAATACCCATTCCGGTTACCTGGTGACAAGCCAAACATTTTTGGTCGTAAATTTGAGCCCCTTTGGTATATTTTGTGCCGCCTTTATCGCCTGAAACATATACAGATATATTATCCTCATTGTTCAAGGCGTTCTGAGCCGGAACAGCATAAACCTTACCGGTTAACAGCAAAACCCCGGTTGCCATAACGATTAAAACTATTTTTCTCATAACTAATTAATTTTTTGATTTTTCAAACGTAAATCATTACTGATCAGCAAAACAGATCGTGTACAATATTACTAATGCTCATGGTCACTGGCAGAATCATCACCAGGTTTTGCCTTTTTTTCCATCCTGGGAAGCGCCTTTTTCATCTGATTCGTGGTTTCTTGAATTGTTTCTCTCTCATACTTATACATACTTCCACCAGGCATTTTCATTATGTACTTTTCCATAGGTTTAACGCCTGTTCCCTCTTCATAAACCATTTTGCCACCGAGATAGGCTGAGTAAATAAGGACAGAAGATGTAGCGATTAAAAACAGGGTGATAATCAACAGTTCCCTATATTGAATTGTACGTTTTCTAATGACAAACCATAAAGTAATCAAAACAAAGGCGGAAGTAATAATGAAACCTAAACGCTTGTGAACTTCCATAATTTTGTGGATTGTATCATCATGAACGACACCTCTCGCATCTTCATAAAGGCCGCTAAACAGTGCAGCCAAAACACTGATAGCCCCCAGAATCATTATCCAGTAAAGTACAATCTTCAGCTCTTCTCTCTTTTTTTTGAACAGAACGGCCAAAAAGCTGATAAGGGTTGCTGTTAGCAAAAGTGCAATGGGAAAGTGAACTATCATTGGATGAATCGTTTCCATATTTTTTTATTTTAGATTGATACTCTTTTACTTCATTCTTCTCATCATATGACATCCGCTTTTATTTGAACTTTTAATCCGCCTGAGGCGGACAAGGGATTAATTCCCCACCCCTTGGGGCGATTAATAATCTCCTTTTGATACCCCGCTGCTTTGCGGCGGAGGTAGTTCATTATCCGTTGGCATTATTAACAATATCCTTCCCGGTCGGCTGAGAGTATTCCCTGGGATTATTACTGTTCCTCGCTTTGAGCTATCTTGTTAAAAAACAGAAAGGCAAATACAATTAAAAAAACGATAGCTATGATAAATCCGGTCTTCTTTTTCATCTCTCTGATTTTAAGATTCTTCTGGTTATTTATTTCTGAGCCGTAGCGCATTGGATATAACCGATACCGAGCTAAAACTCATGGCTGCAGCCGCAATGATAGGGCTGAGTAATATTCCAAATACAGGATACAATACTCCGGCGGCAATCGGTACGCCAATAGAGTTATATACAAAGGCAAAAAACAGGTTTTGTTTGATGTTGCGCATGACTTTGTGGCTTAACTCATGTGCCCTTACAATACCATTTAAATCGCCTTTAACCAAGGTTATTTCCGCGCTTTGCATGGCAATATCAGTGCCGGTACCCATGGCAATACCGATATTGGCCAGTGTAAGTGCAGGCGCATCGTTAATGCCATCGCCTGCCATGGCCACATTATGCCCCTGTTCCTGTAATTCTTTTACTTTGTTGTATTTGTCTTCGGGAAGGCAATCGGCCTGATAGGCATCGATACCCATTTCGTCAGCGATGGCTTTTGCCGTAAATTCGTTGTCACCGGTCAGCATAATCACCTTTAGTCCTGCTTTGTGCAATGATTTTATGGCTGTTGCGGAAGTTTTCTTAATTTTATCCGCTACACTTATCATCCCTACCACGTTTGTATCAATAATCAGAAACATAACAGTCTGTCCTGCCTGCTGCCATTTTTTTGCCAAATCCCTGTTCTCTTTTGAAAGTTTAGCCCCAAAAAATTCAATAAGGCGCAAATTCCCAAGCCCGATTTTACTTCCGTTGAGTTTTGCCTGAACCCCCATCCCAGTAATTGCCTCAAAATCATTTACCTCCAAAAGAGGAATGTTTTTGGCACGAGTACCTTTTACAATTGACTCGGCCACAGGGTGTTCACTGTCCTTATCTACTGAAGCTGCCAGTTGCAAAATTTCATCATCTTTTTTATTACCGCTGAAAGAGGTATAAGATTTCAAAGAGGGTTTTCCTTCAGTAAGAGTACCTGTTTTGTCCACAATAACGGTATCTATTTTACTCATTTCTTCAATAGCCCGGGCGTCTTTTACCAAAACCCCAGACTGTGCTGCCCGTCCGGTTCCAACCATGATAGACATGGGAGTAGCCAGACCGAGGGCGCAGGGACAAGCAATCACCAATACTGCGATAGCGTTAACGAAAGCATAAACCAATGCAGGCTCAGGCCCCCAAAAATACCAGACAGCAAAGGTTATAATAGCAGCGGAAACCACCACTTGAACAAAGTACTTTGCCACGGTATCGGCAAGCTTTTGAATGGGCGCTCTGGAGCGGCTGGCTTTGTTAACCATCTCTATAATTTGCGAAAGGAGGGTGTCTGAGCCTACCTTATTAGCTTTCATTTTGAATGTTGTCTTGCCATTAACGGTACCGCCGATAACTTTATCCCCCTCAGATTTATCTTCAGGGATTGACTCTCCGGTGATCATTCCTTCATCAATTACCGCGTTTCCTTCAAAAATGGTTCCGTCCACAGGGAGCTTTTCTCCCGGCCTGATTTGCAGAACATCCCCAACCATAACTTCTTCTACCGGGATTTCCTGTTCTTTTCCATTGCGGATAACCCTTGCAATCGGAGGGACAAGGTTGAGCAGGGCTTTTATGGCCGTGTTGGTTTTGCTGTGGGCGCGGAGTTCCAACACCTGGCCTAATAAAACCAAAGAAAGGATAAATGCTGCTGCCTCAAAATAAAGGTGTACATACCCCCCGGTGTCTTTGAATTGAACCGGGAAAATCTCCGGAAAAAACATTCCCAATACACTAAAAGTAAATGCGGCCCCCACGCCGAGCGAAATAAGCGTCCACATATTTGGAGACCATCGCTTTACCGAGTTCCAGCCGCGTACAAAGAAATCCCATCCCGCATAAAAAATTACAGGGAGGGTCAAAATAAATTGGGTCCACCTCCAGAAATCCTCGGGGGCAATTTTTGTGATGTTTAGAAAAGATACATAATAATTTGACATGGAAATGAGCAGTACCGGCACAGACAAGGCCAGGGCTATCCAGAAACGCTTTGCCATGTTCCTGTAGGCAAGCTCTTCTTCGCTTTTTTCAACGCCCGTCACAGGAACAAGATCCATCCCGCATTTGGGGCAGGAACCTGGTTTGTCGCTTTTTACCTCCGGGTGCATGGGGCAGGAATAGACGGCTGCCTTTTGGGAAGAAATATTTACTTCTGCTATAAGGTGCATCCCACAAACGGGGCAATCTCCAGGTTTGTCATACGTCTTGTCGCCTTCGCAGCGCATAGAGCAATAATATTTTGTACCACCGGTTTGTTTGGCAGAGCTTGCCATTTTCATCCCTTCCGGAGCGTGGGGGTGGTGGCCGCCGTTGTGCTGGTGCACATGATCGTGTTGTATAGATTTTGTAGCTTTTGCGGAACCCTTTACCGGTACAAGGTGCATCCCACAAACCGGGCAATCATCGGGTTTATCATACGTCTTGTCGCCTTCGCAGAACATGGGACAATAATAATTTGACGGCTTTTCATGATGAGGTTTCCCTCCTTGAAGGCTTTCTGGATTTTGCTTGTTTTTCATTTTTTTCTTGTTAATTCAAAAAATGTTCTTTTTCAACAGAATACTGGTTATTAGCTTGTTTAGAGTGCATTGCTAATTTAACAATTAAGAGCGGAGATCTTTCGAAATCTGGTCGAACTCTTCTTTACTTATTTCTCCACGGGCATATCTTTTTTTTAAAAGATCTAAGGCAGATTCACTTTGAGTTTGAATGTTGTTTGTGGTTCGTTTAATCATGGTTATGATGAACCAGATAAAAAGACCCATCATTATGAGGCCGCCAATCCACCAAAAAGCCATCCCCCATCCTGTCATATTTCCAAATTGCATCATAATATTAAAATTTAGGCTAAAACGTCAATTTTTTATTTATTGCTTTGCTGCAGGTTGTTTCTTTTATTGCCCTGTCATTGAACAATATCCACCGCAACTTATCCTCAGCAGCAATGTCCCTTTGATCCCGAAGATGGTTTATTATTATCCGCATGGTCATGATGATGATGGCCATGTTGCATTGCAGCTTCCGATGTTTTCCCGGAAGTTTTCACTGGCACAAGGTGCATACCACATACAGGGCAGTCTCCGGGTTGGTCGTAGGTTTTGTCGCCTTCGCAGTGTATGGAACAGTAATAAGCTACAGATTCTCCAGCTTTTGTGTTTTCGTTTACTTGCTTGTTTTTCATGGTATTATTATTTATGATCCGAGAGAAAGTCCTATAGGATCCTGGTTAATTGATTAATTTTCTCACAGTTTGCACTTATCCACAACAGGAGTGGCCCTTAGTACCTGAGAATGGCTTTCTCCTGTCTTCACGCCCCATTTTCAGAAAACTTAAAAAACTATTGAACGGTGTTACGGAGTCCTTTTTAAAGTCAAATGAAAGCTGTGAAAGCTCTTTTCGAATACCTCCAACGGTTTGAACTTTCGGATTAAAATCAACCTCAACAAAATCCAACCCGAGATGTACCGATTCCATGCCGGTTAATTTTGAGAGGTTTTGGGACAAATTATCGCGGTCTTCCTGGGAAATGATTTCTCCAGAGTAAAAACGTTCGGTTGCAAGATTATTTTTCATCATCTAAATTCTTTTGTACAAAGGTAGTGTGGTTCAGTGCATAGGATTGTTATATAGTTTTGGAAAAGACTTGCATGTTTTTATTGAATTCCATTTTCTTATAATTATCCTTTTAAATAAATCTTTTAGGATTTGAACCTGGCGTTTACAGGCTTTCTACGATTCGTTTTAGCTTGTCACTAATCTCCTGGGCAATATTTTGCATTTCAGGGCTTTTTACCTGAGACATCATCGCCAAAGGATCAACGGAACTTACTTCAATGCCATTTTCTTTTTCCTGAATGGCAAAATTACAGGGCAGCAATGTGCCAATTTTGTCGTCGGCTTGGAGCGATTGGAATGCATAAGGAGGGTTGCAGGCCTCCAGGACCAAATATCTCCGAAAATCGATGTCAAGTTTCTCTTTTAATGTTTTTTGAAAATCAATTTCGGCAATAACTCCAAAGCCCTCTTTTTTCAAGGCCTGTCTTGTGCTTTCAACAGCTTCATCAAAGGAAGCGTTGTTCAATTTCTTTGAAAAATAGTAACTCATAATTTTATATATTTAATGTTTTAACCCTATTTGTAAATAATGATACAAAATTATGGACTAAAACAACTACAGGTGTTATAAAGTTTTGAAAAAGAGTTACATTCTTTATTGTCCACATGCCTGAACTTTTGAAATCATTATTTGGAAAAAACCAGTAGTCTTACAATGTCTGAAAAAAGGTTGGTTTCTTCAATAATTTGAAACCCTGATTCTTGTATGTTCCGTTTTGTCTTTCTCACCATGCTTGTTCCAATTAATGGAATGCTAATACCGCTCATTCCGTACAAGAATAGATTGTTGAACCACAAGGAACTTCTCATGTGTTCGAGGAATATCGCTTTTCCGTCAGGCTTAAGTACCCTCTTTATTTCTTTGAAACCGGCCATTGGATCAGGAACAGTACAGAACACAAAAGTTGAAACCACGAAGTCAAAATGATCGTCAGGAAATTCTAAACCAGCAATATCCATTTGCAAAAGGGTTACGTTCTTTTCAGGATAAGCTTTTGTTTTTTCCCGCGCCTTGTCCAGCATCCCCTTACTAAAATCTATACCCGTAACGGTTACATCCTTTCCATAATATGGGATGTTCTTTCCTGTGCCAATACCAACTTCCAATAGAGATGAACCCGCGGGGATCATTTTAAACACCAGGCTTCTCCATTTCCCAAATTTATTCTTCTCTAAAGAAGTTTCAAACGTGTCATAGAACCTTGAGAATTTATCATATTTTTTGTATGTTTCCATTGTTTTTAAAATCAAGCTGTAGTTAACATTCTGTGTTTTTACCAGAGATTTTTCGACATTTCGTCAAACTCATCTTTGGTAATTTCCCCTCTGGCATATCTTTTTTTTAAAATTTCCAAAGGCGTTTCTTTTGGCGGATATTGGTTCGCGGGGGTGTTTTCAGTACGATTGACCAATGTGATTATAAACCAGATAAATAGTGCCATTATAATTAATCCGGCGCCCCATCCTATCATCATAATATTAAATTTTTTGATTAAGAAATGTTTTTAAATTACGCTACAAAAGTATTGCTGATTATGCTTACATGTATTATAAAGTTTTGGAAAAGAGTTATATTCTTTTTTATTATTAGACTCATCTAAAGCGTTTTCCCAAAGAAGGTGGAGGCGGTAACAGATTGCTTCCTTAGGTGAGAAAAAAGATGAATATCCTGAAGTTCAAAAATAATTGTACTTTTGACTTAGCGGGAAATTACAGCAATAAGTTCATGGGACTGGCTATGATAAATCAACCATAATAAGATTGAAATTCTTTGTGATTTTGTTATTAGCACTACCGATAATTGCATTTACAGAACTTTTGTGTGTTTTGTGTTGGGAAAATCGAATAGAAGATACGTTCGTTAATTTAGATGAAAAAGGAATGGATAAAAGGAAGATAAGATCCTGGTTTTTAGGGATTGCCATGTGTGTATTTTTTATACATCCGGTTGATGCATCAAATGTTCATGATTTAGGATTGGGGAAAACCCTGTCGATTGCCCAGGTAAAACTTGATAAAAACGGAGATTTTATTCCTGAAATGTTGGGTGATACGGTTACGATTGCCGGCAGGGCCACTGTTTCTTCAGGGGTATTAATGAAAAACCATTTGCTGATTTCCATCCAGGACTCAACGGGTGGAGTGATGGTTTTTCGACGAAATTATAGGGGACCTGCTATTAAAGCGGGAGATAGCCTCAGGATAACAGGTATGGTCGGGCAGTATTACGGCCATGTCGAAATAAATTCATCGCAAATTGATTTTGTCGATACATTAAATCGGAGAATACCCCGGCCTATACAGATGTCTTCAAAAAGTCCTCGTAAACTCTATGACGGGAAGCTTGTAGAAATGGATGCTATAATTATCGATAAAAGTGGTAATTCCTCTGGGAAATATTTAGTTGTTTCAAAGGCAAACGGAAGCGACAGTACGGTAACGGTATTTGTTCAAAATCAGGCAAAGAATCCGAGGTTATTGAATCATTTTTCAGTTGGGGAAGTAGTTAAAATAACCGGCCTCTTTATGAGATATGATTTAAGTAATACTAATGACGGCGAATATCAAATTGTGCCCAGGTCAGAGAATGATTTGGTGTTACTGAAGTATAATGCTTCGCATTACTTAACGATTCTGAGTATTGTTTTAGGTGCTGTATTGTTGAGCGTTTTGTTAAACTTTTTGTTGAGAAGACAGGTAATTTCGCGGACACGACAACTTCAGCGTGCCAAGGAGAAAGCCGAAGAAAGCGACCGCCTGAAAACAGCCTTTCTGGCAAACATGAGCCACGAAATCCGCACTCCCATGAATGGCATTTTAGGATTTACGGATTTACTAAGAAATTCCACTTTAAGCAACCAGGAGAGAGACGGGTACATCGAAATAATCCATCAAAGCGGGCAACGGATGTTGAGTACCGTAAACGACATCATAGAGATTTCGAAAATCGAGACGGGTCTCGTTACCCATAATCCTGTTAAGTTTGATATAAATAAAACCCTGAAAGATTTAATGTCCTTCTTCAAGCCGGAAGCAGCCAAGAAAGAGATTAATCTTTATGTTGAAAAATGGGTTGCTGAAAATATGGCAACGATTGTTACAGACAAGTTCAAATTCGAATCTATCGTGTCGAACCTCATCAAGAATGCGATTAAATATACGAGTGACGGTGAGATAAAAATTGGATTTTATCTTAAAAACAAGCAAGTCGAGTTCTACATAAGCGACACAGGAATGGGAATTTCCGAGGAGAGGCAAAAAGCAATTTTCGACCGTTTTGTACAGGCGGATATTGAAGACAAAAGGGCATTAGGAGGTTCAGGCTTGGGGTTGTCCATTGCAAAAGCTTATGCAGAAGCAATAGGCGGAGATTTGTGGCTTGAGCGTTCTGTTCCGGGTAGCGGATCGGAATTTCGCTTTAGACTGCCTTCAGATGTTTCGCCGGATTCTAAAAGACACAAATCTGACAAGAACCATGAAAAAGTAAATGGTTTCCCAAAAAACCTAACGGTGCTGGTGGTAGAAGATGACGAGGTCTCCTATCAATATTTGGCCAAGCTTTTAACGAATATGACCAAAGAGATTTTGTGGGCAAAAGATGGTGCTGAAGCTGTTCAAATGTTTAAAAACAAAACGCATATAGACCTGGTTTTGATGGATATGCTACTGTCTGGAATTAATGGGTTTGAGGCCACGAGACGGATACGGGAAATTAATGAAGATGTTATTATTATTGCCCAAACTGCTTTGGCGCTGGCCGGAGAAAAGGAAAAAATCCTGGCTTCCGGATTCAATGATTATTTGTCAAAACCGTTTTTACTCCACGATTTTAAAAAGGTAATTTCAAAATATTTTTGATCTTATTGAATTTTATAAAGTCTTCAAATTGCAAACAATAGCAAGAAAATTCTGAAAACATCCACATGCGGTAATCTGTCTGTGATTTGTGTTCGGGGATTCTACTTGTCTCAGAAGGTTTGTGAACCCTCTTATTTATTAAATTTGCCGCACTTTCAACCGATTATCAGATTTCCATGAAATTTAAAGAACTTTATCTTAACCATACACTGCTGGAAGCACTTTCCTACATGGGATTTGATGAAGCAACACCGATACAGGAACAGGCAATTCCTTCGATTCTTGATAAAAGAGACGTTATAGCCAGCGCTCAAACAGGTACGGGAAAAACAGCCGCATTTATTTTACCGGTTCTCAATGCTTTGCTTGAAGAAAAAACTTCCCATAAAACCAAGGCTTTGGTCATTGTGCCCACGCGTGAACTGGCTGTTCAGATCGACCAGCAAATTCAAGGGTTCTCCTATTTTACCAATGCTGAATCCATCGCCATATATGGCGGCGGAAGCGGTTCGGAATGGGATATGCAAAAAAAAGCGCTTACTTCAGGTACCGACATTATAGTTGCAACACCTGGAAAACTTATTTCACACCTGAATATGGGTTATGTGAAATTTGATGATCTGGAATATCTGATTCTTGATGAAGCGGACCGCATGCTGGATATGGGATTTATTGATGATATTCAAAAGATCATTTCATATCTTCCTGCTGAACGTCAGACCTTGATGTTCAGCGCTACTATGCCGGCTCTTATCAAACAGCTCGCTACAAAAATTCTGAAATCTCCGGTTGAGATTACTATGGGACTTTCCAAACCTGCCGAAGGCGTATTGCAGGCAGCTTATCTGACTTATGAAAATCAGAAAACCCCGCTGATCAATAACCTTATTGCCAACAAACCGGATGTGAAAAGCATTTTAATTTTTAGTTCAACTAAGAAAAAAGTAAACGACATTGTCCGTGGACTGCGTGGAAAGGGATATGAAATCTCAGGCATTTCATCAGACTTTGTTCAAAGCAAAAGAGAGGAAATTCTCCTTGATTTCCGTTCCAGAAAAATTCGTGTCTTGGTAGCTACTGATGTGTTAAGCAGGGGAATAGATATCAAAGACATTGACATCGTGATAAACTATGATGTTCCGGGAGACGCCGAAGATTATGTTCACCGTGTGGGGCGGACGGCACGCGCGGCTTCGTCAGGCCTGGCTATAACCCTGATCAACGAGAACGACATGTTCCGGTTTCACCGGATAGAACAACTTATTGGCAGGGAAGTCATGAAATTACCGTTACCGGAAAGCTTTGGTTCGGGACCAAAGTGGGAATTGAAAAACACGAGAAGACCTACCTACGGGAAACAATCCTATAAGCCAAAACAGCAAAAAAGAAATCTTTCTCAAAAAAGCAGACAAGGTCGTCCAAAAGATAAGGGGACGAAAAACTTGTAATTGTTTTTTATCAGTTTTGAAGGGAACAGATGACTAATCTTTGAACAACATCAGCCGGATTTGTGTAATTGCAGTTGCGGCGTGATAACCCTTCATCTTCGGAGTGCTGATGCTCATAATACCAAATCGATCAAAAGATTTTTCTTACAAGTATTAAGGGCTTCCATGCCGGAGACTGCGCGAATAATATTTGAGTCCGGTCTAAAAAGGTAAATTGGTGTAAATAATGAAAATCAGATCAAGATCTTTTTAGACCGGACTCATATTTGCCTTCAGTAATTAAACCATTGAGTAACCTGATTAATATACGATATCTTTGCACAGCATGAATAATTATGATGTCATCATTATAGGCGCAGGCCCTGCCGGATTGATGGCCGCAGGCTGCGCTGCCGAAATAGGCGGCAAGGTTTTGATTCTGGAAAAAATGCGGCTTCCGGGCCGTAAATTGCTGATTACCGGCAAAGGACGCTGCAATATTACCAACGATGCACCTATTGAAGAATTTATCCGGCATATTTTTCCTGATGGCCGGTTCCTCTGGAATGCCTTCTCAAAATTTTACTCCGGCGATATTATTAAGCTTTTGGAAAAATACGGTGTGGAATCGACGTTGGAAAGAGGTGGACGTTATTTTCCGGCAAGCAATAAAAGTAAGGATGTTTTGGATGCACTTTTGAAGTGGGTGAATGGGTTGAAAGTGGAAATTCAATGCGGTTTTAAAGTGGAAAAATTGCTAGTTGAAAACGGCGTGATAAGAGGGATCGTTTCCAATGGACAGGAGTTTATATCTGAGAAAGTTATTCTTGCTACAGGTGGAAAATCCTATCCCGGAACCGGTTCTGAAGGTGATGGCTTCAGACTTGCGAAAAGTGTGGGACACTCCATAGCAGAACCCTTGCCTTCGCTGGTTCCGTTGGTTTGTAGGGGCGATGTGGCACAACGACTTCAGGGCCTGGCATTGAAAAATGTAAATGCGACAGTTTGGGTGAATGGTAAAAAAGCCGCAGAAGAATTTGGTGAAATACTTTTTACACATTTTGGACTTTCGGGACCCATTATTCTCACGCTGAGTAGAAAGGCTGTTGCCGAATTGCATAAAAACAGCAAGGTGGAGATCAGCATTGATTTGAAGCCGGCGCTGGATGAGCAGAAGCTTGACAAGCGCCTGATCCGTGATTTGAATGAACAGGGAAAGAAAAAGATTGGTAATCTTTTCAGGAAATGGCTTCCGACGTCAATGATACCGGTTTTTCTGGACTTGTTAAAACTTGATCCCGAAAAAGAGAGCCACCAGGTTTCTTCAGCCGAAAGGAAACAAATAAGGAACCTGCTGAAAAATTTTCGGTTCGAAATTACCGGACATCGTTCCTTCAAAGAAGCGATTATTACAGCCGGAGGCGTGCTAACCAAAGAAATCATGCCTAAAACCATGGAATCGAAAAAGGTTTCGGGGCTCTATTTTGCCGGTGAAATTCTAGACCTTGATGCTGATACTGGCGGTTATAATTTACAGATCGCATATTCCACAGGATGGCTGGCCGGAGGTTCTTGCATGTCGAAACATGCCGGAAGTTTGAATGTCGGCAGCAGACCGGAACAGCTCAACGTGAGGGGAAATTAATTCTTCCTGTCAGTGTACCTGATAAATAAGAATTTGTGCAGGCAGATTTCCTGATTTTGGGGCAGCAAGATAGAAAATGGATTGTTTGGGAACAAACAGGGAAGTGCGTGCACCGGGCTTTGTTTTTACCCTTTCTTCTAAAACATATTTTGCCGGCGCCAGCACCTTAATAACCTCAATATACCCACCGCCACAAGAGATGTAAATTTCTTCCTTTTTAGGGTTGTAATATAAGTCGTCAATATCGCGGGATATTTTTATAGAGCCGATTGGTTTTAGGGTTTTCGTGTTGTATATTTTTACTTCAGGCGGGGCACGGAAACCAATAAACAAACGGTTCCCTTTTCTGTCGAAGACCAAGGGGAAATTCCCGACATATTTATGAAAATCCTTTTTGCCAATAATCTGAAAATCCTTTCTGTTAATAATATCCATTTGATGGGCATCTGGAACATTTACGTACATTAGTGAATCTTCTTTAGCAAATGAGAATGCCTCAGCATGTGCGGGTAGCGCTATTTTAATTACTAATCTGTTATTTACGGCATTTACCACCCCAATTCCCCCGTTGCCATATCCTACATATACAAGCTTTCGACGGCCATCATACCTCAGATTGTCGGCATCATCTTTAAAGTCAATTACTTTTTGAAGCAGAAATGTTTTGGCATTGTAAATATACAATTTGCCGTTGCCGGCAGTTGAAACAAACAACTTATTCAAACTAGGAATAAATAAAACCCCCTGGGGATAATCTAAATTAGTGATTCTGTGAATAAGGTTTCCGGTTTTAAGGTTTAAAACCAGCACGGATTTATCGCCAAGGGCGGCAATAAACAGCCGTTGGTTTTGTAAATCTAAAGACAGATGGTCTATCCGCCCGTGAATATCTACAGGAAGGCTAATGGTTTTTATTAGCCTAAAGGCGGAAGCGGTTTCTTTTTGAATGAGATAAGTTTCACCTCCATGGGCCGACGGCAAAAATGCAAATAAAATAATAATGAATCCGGAAATTAGAAATAACCTCTTCATTTGTCTTTCGTTTAATGGTCAAACAAATGTACATTTAATTTTTTCATACGAAATTACACACAGACAGATGAAAAAATTTAACGGGAAAGCCAAGTGGTTCCTCCATTCAAAAGAAATTTTTTAGATTAAGCTTCATCAGATCCCTAAGAAAACTGGAAAGTATGCGGTATTTGTTGAAAATAACAAAAGACCGGAAGCAAAAGAGCGTTACATTGCCTGTTACGGTGAAATCACCTAATCATTTTAACAAAAACGCCCCAAGAGGACGTTGGGTAAGGAAGGCCGATCCTGCATACGTAAAGAAAAATAAAATCTTTGAGAGCTACTTAGCGTCTGCTGATTTACAGTGTTCTATATTTAAAAACAACAGATTAACTTTAAACAACTTCGTTGATAAATCCTCTTAGGAAAGAGTTAAACCATAGATCCCAAGTCAGAAGCGTAACTGGGATAGGCAAAAATGACGCCCTTAAGCTGATTTGCTGTCATGTCTACACCCATACAGGGCGATAATATTGATTTGTTCCTTTGCTCCTGGTCCAATCAGATGGGCGCCAAGGATTTTACCTGTTTCCTTTTTAACTAAAATTTTATAAGCTGAATACTTTTCGCCAACGCGGTTTGAAGAATACCAATTTTCAGTTTTTTTAAATTTAACCTCATAATTCAATCCTTTTTCATTGGCTTCTTTTTCCAACATGCCCTCTCTGGCAACAGGTGGCAGCGTAAATACCACACTTGGGATAGGGGATAAGCCATTGGACGTTCATCTTTTTCAGCCAGTAAATTCTTAGCTTCAATTCTGGCCTCATTAGCCAAAACAGGTGTCAGGTTCGGAGCGCCGGTATCGGCGCAATCCCCAACAGAAAACACATTGGGATTTGAAACACTTTGTAAATACTTATTCACTTTTATACCTCTTCTCCCCGTTCCAACATCAATGGCGTCAAGGTTCAGGTGGTCAATATTGGGTACACGGCTGGCAGCGTAACCACATGATCACAACTTACAGTTTTTTTGCCATGTGGCGTTGAGTATTCAACAATAAATTCACTGCCATCTTTCGTAATGCCTTTAACTACCGCCTCGCAATGTACTGTAATCCCCAATTCTCTGGTTCTTTCAGCCTGCATGTCAATCAAATCCGGATCAAAATTTACCAATGTATGTTTGCCCCGCTGTAAAAGAGTTACTTCCGAGGCTTCGGCACGTTTGGAAATGTACGCAAATTCAAATGCTATAAAACCGCCTCCGACAAATATAATGCGTTTTGGAGCAGATTCCCTTTCCAGAAAATCGGTATTCGTGGTAAGGTATTCTTCACCGGGAATTCCCAAGGTTGCAGGCCGGGCACCTGTGGTGATATGATAATATTTTGCCTCCACTTCGCGGTCTCCTACCTGCAGCAATCCTACTTCGTTAAATCGTGCTTTGCCATACAGTGTCTCAATCCCCCTGCGGCTCAATCCTTTCCCAACATAGTTGGCATCACTCCTGTAAAGGTTCTTTTAAAGGCCATCATTTCAGACCAGTCGATTAACATGTTTCCATTATAAAGTCCTTTACCTTTCATGCGATCTGCCCAGTCTATTCCTTCGGTTACAGCAATTAGCATCTTTTGGGGGTCGCAGCCGCGCAACATACATTTACCACCATAGGGCAATCTACAATGGCTACTTTCCATCCGGCTTTTGCACAGGATCTGGCAACGCCTACGCCGCCTGTACCGGCTCCGATAACAATAAGATCAAATTTTTCTTTAGTTATTTTCTTCATAATTTAAGTGGACACCAGTGATGTGTACAAGAAAACCATAAAACCAGTTTTAAAAACGAACAGTAATTTAATCCGCCTGAGGCGGACAAGGGATTAATTCCCCGCCCCTTGGGGCGATTAATAATCTCCTTTTGATACCCCGCTGCTCTGCGGCGGGGGTAGTTC
>VAPK010102843.1_pt1 | contig 16509 bp, 16 predicted proteins | sample 3395031 | NCBI WGS metagenome assembly VAPK01 (sample SAMN08290443, study PRJNA428436) | hydrothermal vent metagenome | isolation source: Deep-sea hydrothermal vent chimney 1 | place: Pacific Ocean: Juan De Fuca Ridge
AAGTTAGCTCTCAAGGTTTGCTTAGCTAACAACAAATCTTGCCAAGCTTTCGCCTTTTCCCGTGGTGAACGTAACAAATAAGCGGGATGGTATACCACCACCACAGGAATCGCTTGTTCACCGTAATAATGTACTTTACCACGCAAACTACCGACCTTGGTATCCAATGGCTGTTTTAATAGGTTAATCGCCGAAACACGCCCGACGCTTAGAATAATTTTGGGCTTGACTAGTGCAATTTGTTGTTGCAAATAAGGTTCGCAACACAGCGCTTCTTGCGCGGATGGGTTCCGATTATTCGGCGGGCGACACTTAAGAATATTGGCAATAAATACCGCTTCCCGTTGCAAGCCCAAAGCACATAACATCTCGTTAAGTAACAAGCCCGCCCGCCCCACAAATGGTTCACCTTGTTTGTCCTCGTCATAGCCAGGTGCTTCCCCGATAATCATCCAATCAGCCTTCTCATTGCCCTCCCCAAAGACCGCCTGAGTCCGTGTTTCATGGAGTTGACAACCGGTACACTGACTCACCTTGGCCCGCAAGCTTGGCCAGTCCAGCACCGTTGTCTCACTCTTCAATGGCGAAGTGTTCTGTACCACTTCAGTCCTTGGCTCATCAGGCATCACCATCTTATCAAGCTGAGCCTTTGAATGATCGTTAGCAAACCAGCCCGGTTTTGCTTGCCAGTAAGGAATACCTAAGGCTTTTAAATATTCTTCACGTGCGGGCATATGAATGATACATCTATACGTCCCCTAATTGAGGGTGCGAACGCTCATTGGGCTGTGTCAATTTATTGAGCGCATGGATATAGGCTTTTGCTGAAGCAATAACAATATCAGTATCGGCCCCTTGACCATTGACAATGCGCCCCTCTTTTGCCAAACGAACGGTGACTTCACCTTGGGCATCCGTACCGCGAGTAATATTGTTCACTGAATATAATTGTAATTTCGCCTCACTATGAATGATCTGCTCAATGGCCCGAAAAGAAGCATCCACCGGTCCACCACCGGTGGCTTCGGCACATTGCTCTTTCCCCTCAACCGTCAGTGTGATTCGTGCGTAGGGCGTCTCACCGGTTTCCGAGCAAACATGCAAATAAGTCAACTTCACCCATTCGTTTTCTGCCTCAAAACTGGCTTCAGATACCAGCGCTTGTAAATCCTCATCGTACACTTCATGTTTTTTATCGGCTAAGGTTTTGAATCGAGCAAACGCGGTATTTAATGCTTCTTCTGAGCCAAAGCTAATATTTAACGCTTGCAAGCGAGTACGAAACGCATTTCGGCCAGAGTGCTTGCCTAACACCATGCGATTAGCCGACCAGCCCACATCTTCGGCTCTCATGATTTCATAGGTTTCACGACTCTTAAGCACGCCATCTTGATGAATGCCTGATTCGTGAGCAAAAGCATTGACACCAACAATGGCCTTATTTGGCTGTACCGCAAAGCCGGTAATGCCCGATACCAAGCGGGACGCCGTCACAATTTGAGTGGTATCCACATTTATTTCACAACGGAACACATCTCGCCGAGTTGTCACCGCCATCACCACTTCTTCTAGCGCCGCATTACCGGCACGCTCTCCCAAACCATTGATGGTACATTCCACTTGCCGCGCCCCATTGATAACGGCGGACAATGAGTTCGCCACCGCCAACCCTAAATCGTTATGGCAGTGAACAGAAAAAATAGCTTTGTCAGAATTCGGGGTGCCCGCACGCAATTGGCTAATCAATACACCAAATTGATCAGGCACATTATAACCCACGGTATCCGGGATATTTACCGTCGTTGCCCCCGCCTTAATGACGGCTTCTAACACACGACACAAGAATGCAACGTCAGAACGCCCAGCATCTTCCGGTGAAAATTCCACATCATCGGTATATTTTCGCGCTCGTTTGACTGCCGCCACCGCTTGTTTGAGCACTTGCTCAGGTTCCATGCGCAATTTCATTTTCATGTGAATTGGTGAGGTCGCAATGAAGGTATGAATGCGAGGACGTTCGGCCCCTTTTAATGCTTCGCCCGCCCGATCAATATCCTTATCAAGCGCTCTTGACAAACCACAAACGGTACTCTCTTTGATCACATCTGCAACGGCTTTGACGGCCGCAAAATCCCCCGGACTGGCAATGGGAAAACCTGCCTCAATCACATCCACCCGCATACGCTCCAAAGCCTTTGCAATGCGGACTTTTTCGTCTTTTGTCATGGACGCCCCAGGGCTTTGCTCACCGTCACGCAAAGTGGTATCAAAGATAATCAGTCTATCTGTCATAATTCAGAGTCCAAAAAATCATATCACCTCGGTGTGGAATTAGTGTCTTCGTCTTTTTTATCCGTATCCTGCCCACTCATACGTCGCTCTGCCCTTTTTTGCCGCAACCCCCAGATTGTTAAAAAAGGCCCTGAACATAAATAAACTAAAAATATAAAAAATAAAACTTGAGGAGGATCAATGGAAATAAAAACAAACACCATCACCATCACTAATAACGTGACAAACGGTATTTTTCCTTTGAAATCGATATCTTTAAAACTGTAGTAACGCATATTACTCACCATTAATACCCCCGCGAGTAGCGTTAATACCAAAGCAAATATTGCTAAGTCGTCTGCCCCACCATTGTATTCTTCGCCAATCCATACCATACCGGCAATCACTGCCGCCGCCGACGGACTTGGCAACCCTTGAAAAAAGCGCTTGTCTACGCTCTCTACCTGGGTGTTAAAACGGGCTAACCGTAGCGCTGCCGCCGCCGCGTATACGAATGAAATCAACCAGCCTAATTTTCCCAGTTCATTGAGCGACCAAACAAACATAATCAGTGCAGGCGCCAACCCAAAGGAAATCATGTCCGCCAAACTGTCGTATTGCACACCAAACTCGCTTTCGGTGTTCGTCAGTCTTGCCACCCGCCCATCCAATCCATCGAGCACCATGGCCACAAATATGGCCATCGCCGACTGCTCAAATTGACCATTAATGGCAGAAATGATGGCGTAAAAGCCGGCGAACAAACAACCTGTGGTAAATAAATTAGGTAACAAATAAATGCCTTTACGGCGAGCTTGTCCGTTGGGAGAGGGTTCCACGTTAATTAAACTCCATCTAAGCATACTAATTCCTAAAACCAATAAGGATCACGCACCATCCATTGAATGAATATGGACGGCTCGATTGTGAATAATGGTAGCGATAATATCGCTTCCTGATTTAACATGATCACCGATGTTAACTTGAATTCGGCAGCGCAATGGTAAGTAAATATCCACTTTTTTTCCAAAGAGAATAAAGCCAAACCGTTGCCCGTGCCCCATCCGCTCACCGGGCTGCACATAACACTTCAATTGATGCCAGGAATTGTTATCTATCGCCCAAATCACATCATCGCCTTCATCAGTTTGCACATACAGCCCATAATGCGTTACTTGAGGATGCCGCTCACTGCCGGGTAACCACTGGTGTAAAATTCTTCCTTCCAGTGGACTACGCACTGAAAAAACACCAGAATAATGCATGTTGATGGATATTTTCATGACACGTTGTCCAAGGTAAGGTTCGATTGTTTGTTCAATCATCGTTATTGCACCATCCACCGGCGATACAATGCCCAATGGCACCGAGGGAATTTTGCGCCTTGGATCTCGATAAAGGAACAGCAATATACAGAGAATAGTAAAAGACAAGAAAAATGCAGAATAGTTAATGAAAAAGCCAGCGATTATTGAAAAAAAAGTAACAATACCGGTTAATAACCATCCTTCTCGCGCAATGAAGGGATGTCGATTAGATACCATGCCTAATCCGTTATAGAAAAGCCATCAATGACTTGAGGAAAAGATCAAGCGATTTTTAAAGCACTTGATTGTATGACCAACATTGGACAGCCTATCGTTTGATCTCGCTTGACGATATTCAATCGCTAAGCGGCCCAATGTCGGTGATTAAAATTAATTTTTTGACTTATCAACAATCTTCTTGGCTTTAATCCAAGGCATCATATCCCGCAAACCCTCTCCCACTTTCTCAATGGCATGCTCACGTCCGATGCGGCGTTTTGCTTTGAGTGTCGCCGCCCCCGCTTGATTCTCTAAAATAAATTCTCGGGCAAATTCACCCGATTGAATTTCTTGAAGAATTTTTTTCATTTCCCGTTTGGTTTGTTCGGTAATAATACGTGGACCCCGGGTTAAATCACCATATTCGGCAGTGTTGGAAATGGAGTAACGCATATTCGCAATCCCCCCTTCATACATCAAATCAACAATCAACTTGAGTTCATGCAAACACTCGAAATACGCCATTTCTGGGGCATAACCCGCTTCGACCAACGTTTCAAATCCGGCTTGAACTAAGGCTGTTGCACCACCACATAACACCGCTTGCTCACCAAACAAATCGGTTTCGGTTTCTTCCCGGAAATTCGTTTCAATCACACCGGCCCGTCCGCCGCCATTCGCACTGGCATAAGACAAGGCCAGCGCTTTTGCTTTGCCAGAAACATCTTGATGTACCGCGATCAGCGTGGGCACACCACCACCTTCCTGGTAAGTGGAACGCACTAAATGACCAGGCCCTTTCGGTGCCACCATGATGACATCCAGATCAGCACGCGGCTCAATTTGTTGAAAGTGAATATTGAAACCATGGGCAAAGGCTAAAGCAGCGCCTTGCTTTAGATTAGGCTCGATATCCGATTGATACAAGGCCGCTTGATTTTCATCCGGCGCCAGTATCATCACCACGTCGGCGGAACTCACGGCGTCAGCAATGGGTTTGACGGATAATCCGGCACTTTCTGCTTTAGCCACCGAAGCGGACCCCGAGCGCAAGCCAACCACAACGTTTACCCCAGATTCTTTCAAATTATTGGCATGGGCATGCCCTTGTGAACCATAACCAACAATGGCGACTTTCTTATTTTTGATTAAAGAAAGATCGGCGTCTTTATCGTAATAAACTTGCATGTTTCCTCCAACACTTTAAACACTAACAATAATGATTCCTAACCTACATTTCACGCCTGAATGTGTGAAAATCGCGATGAGCACTGCATTTCACAAAGGTGTTTCTGAAGGCGGTAGATACTTGCTGCATTGCCGCCTGAATAAAAATTTCTGTAGAACCTTATTAAAGATCACCTGACCTAGCACACTATAGGTGGATTCACTTCGCTTGCTCCACCCGACTCCGTACTCACCGGCGCATGAAGCGCGGGATGAGATGCTTAATTTAAGACGCTGCTTGGTTAAAAAATATCGAGCGAAAAGTCATCAAGATGGCTTGGCAGCCGATTCATTTTTTAACCAAACAGCCTCTAAAGGAGGCCGCACGCATTAAACTTCTAACCGTCTTGCACCGCGGGCAATGCCGGTGGTGCCTGATCTCACCACTTCCAATATATTCTTACCTTCTACCGCCCGTAAAAAAGCATCTAACTTATCACCCGTCCCCGTTAATTCCACAATAAATGTCATATCGGTCACATCAATGATTTTACCGCGAAAAATTTCAGTCAACCGTTTATATTCTTCCCTGTCATTGCCTTCGGCTAACAATTTGATCAATAACAGCTCCCGCTCTACGTGCTGACCGTCGGTCAATTCTTGTAGGCGTATGACATCCACCAATTTATTCAACTGTTTTGTAATCTGCTCGATCACTTCATCAGAGCCACGGGTCACAATGGTCATCCGCGATAACGAGGGATCTTCAGTGGCCGCGACGGTTAACGAATCGATATTATAATTCCTGGCCGAAAACAACCCAGCTACGCGAGACAATGCGCCGGATTCATTTTCAAGCAAAATAGAAATAATATGACGCATTAGGCAAGCTCCCGATCTGGCGATAACAGCATATCATGATGGCCTTTACCTGATTGAATCATCGGATAGACATTTTCCGTTTGATCCGTAATAAAATCCATAAAAACCAATCGATCCTTTATTTGTAAAGCCTCATCAAGTGCCGCACTCACATTTTCCGGTTTATCAATATACATCCCCACATGGCCATAACTTTCCGCTAACTTAACAAAATCAGGCAAGGCATCCATATACGACATGGAATAACGCCCTTCATAGGAAAGCTCTTGCCACTGCCGCACCATCCCCATATAACGGTTATTCAAATTAATAATTTTAATGGGTAAACCGTATTGCAGACAGGTAGAGAGCTCCTGAATACACATCTGGATACTGGCTTCTCCCGTGACACAAACGACCGTCTCATGGCGTTTTGCCAATTGTGCGCCCATGGCCGCCGGCAAACCAAATCCCATGGTACCGAGGCCACCCGAATTCACCCAACGCCGCGGACGATCAAATTTGTAAAATTGCGCGGTCCACATTTGATGTTGCCCAACATCAGAGGTCACATAAGCCTCCCCCTGAGTTTTCTCATAGAGCTGTTCCAATACATATTGTGGTTTGATCAAATTGCTGCGTCGATCGTAGGCCAAACAATCCTTGGCTCGCCATTCCTTGATTTGCAACCACCACTTCTCCAATTTACCGGAGTCGGGTCGCTGACTGCCCTGCAATAGCGCATTCATTTCCTGCAAGACATTTTTTACATCACCGACAATCGGAATATCCACTCGCACGGTTTTTGAAATCGAGGCAGGATCAATATCAATATGGATTATTTTTGCGGCCGGGCAAAACAGATCGAGCTTACCTGTCACCCGGTCATCGAACCGGGCACCGATGGCAATTAATACATCACATTCGTGCATAGCCATGTTGGCCTCGTACGTGCCATGCATGCCCAACATGCCTAAAAACTGCCGATCTGTCCCTGGATAAGCGCCCAACCCCATTAAGGTACTCGTGATCGGATAGTTGAGTGACCGAGTAAATTGTCTGAGTTCTTCACTGGCTTCGCTTAAAATAACACCACCGCCGGTGTAAATCATTGGCCGGTGGCCGGACAAAATAAGATTAACCGCTTTTTTGATTTGCCCTGGATGCCCCTTAGTCACCGGATTATAAGACCGCATATGCACTGTTTTGGGATATTCATAGGGGATCTTAATCCCTGGGTCAGTGATATCTTTCGGTACATCCACCACCACCGGTCCAGGACGCCCAGAACTTGCGATATAAAAGGCTTTTTTCAACGTGACCGCCAAGTCACGCACATCTTTCACCAGGAAGTTATGCTTCACACACGGACGGGTAATACCAACGGCATCCACTTCTTGAAACGCATCGCTGCCAATAAAAGCGGTAGATACCTGACCGGTGATGATCACCATCGGGATCGAGTCTAAGTGCGCCGTGGCAATCCCTGTCACCGCATTAGTCGCACCGGGTCCTGACGTGACTAATACCACGCCGGGCTTGCCGGTGACTCGGGCATAAGCATCCGCCGCATGAGTCGCGGCCTGTTCGTGGCGAACTAAAATGTGTTGAACATCAGTTTGGCCATAAATGGCATCATAAATGTGCAAAACTGCACCACCGGGATAGCCAAAAACCATATCTACCCCTTCATCTTTCAAAAACTGAATTAGGATTTCTCCCCCACTCAACTCCACTATTTTCTCTCCACAAGCAGCCAAACCCATTAAACAAATAGTAAACAGGGCATCATATCGCATTTCAGCAAAGATGGCACGCAATTATTATTAAAAATGCTAGGGATACCGGTGTGTTGCAACCCAACAGCTTCCCCATCATTCTGACATTAAGTCGCCAAAAACTCATCCGTAGAAATAACAAGGATAGGAAGAAACCATTTGCCGAAAAAAAAATGCAGCGCTAGCCGAGCCAAGCATTTTTGGATTGAAAAACGTTCTCCCATCATCGGCGCTGTCGGCGAATAGAAATCCAATCTGAACGCCACTTGAAAAAGTTATTTCATTTCCATTCCCCAGGCGGTCACCACAATACCTCTCATTTTTTATTGCATTTGATTTTCCTGAGATCGCCGCACCCACAACAAACTGAGGCGATCAGCGGTATTCGATAAAAAATGGGCAAATTTCGAACCGATGGTTTTCTTGACTTCATATTTCACTTCGTATAGATCGGCATCATCACGCTTTGATAATAAATAATCATCGCTTGTCATTAACTCGTCGACCAAGCGTAATTCTTTGGCCCGCGTGCCAAACCAATGCTCACCGGTGGCCACTTGGTCTAAATCAACGATATCGCGATTGGCCAAGATAAACGCTTTAAACAATTCATGGGTTTCTTCGATATCATGTTTAAATTTTTCGCGGGCCTTGTCAGTATTTTCACCAAAAAGGGTCAGAGTACGCTTATATTCACCGGCGGTAATCAATTCAAAATCCACATCATGTTTTTTTAACAAACGATTAAAGTTGGGAATTTGTGCAACCACACCAATGGAACCAACAACAGCGAAAGGGGCCGAGATAATTTTATTCGCCACGCACGCCATCATATAACCGCCACTCGCCGCCACTTTATCGACACCGATGGTGAGCGGTATATTTTTATTTCTAATACGCAGTAATTGGGAAGCCGCCAAACCATAGGCATGCACCATCCCACCTGGGCTCTCCAGGCGGACAAACACTTCATCCGTCTCAGCGGAAGCAATGGTCAATATCGCCGTAATTTCCTCTCGTAGCTCAGTCACTTCAGACGCTTTAATGTCACCGTGAAAATCCAAAATAAAGAGTCTTTTTCTCGGCGTATCCTTCGTGCTTTTTTTCTCTTTCTTATGTTTTTTCTTGGATGTTTTAAGATAATGCTTAAAATCCTCCTTCGCTAACATTTGCGAGTTCAGTGTTAATGTTAAATCATCATAGTGATCATTGAGTTTCTTAATCTCAATATGCTCATGCGAAGTGCTTTTACCACGCATCAATAACAGGCTAAAAAAAACAGCGATAACGATAATCGCTAAAACGATGGTTCCCGTCTTGGCTAAAAACAAGCCATAATCTAGAAAAAATTCAAGCACATTGCTTCCTCATCAATTTGTGTTCTATCGTCATTTTTCATCCCGAAAAGTCAAACCAGCTGTCAATAAATAACCCGTTGCGGCGGATTTATAGCCAGCTTCGACAAAAGTCAATGCAACCCAATCTAACATACTGTATTCAATAGATCACCTATCGCCGCCATATAAAGTCAATGTATTCAGTGAATTTCGCGTCCATTTCCTAAGCGTGGTAACATCCGACCATTGATTCAGGTGAAGAAGCAAATGATGCAACAAAATGACAGTATTGAAATGATCAAAAAAATCCAAATGACCCAAAAAAACGTCAAAATCTATACCGGTGTTACCATTGGCATGTTATTAATATTTTATTTTTTTAGCTTCGCCAGTTTACTCGATAAGGCCCCCGCGATATTTTTTCTGTTTGAATTAGTCACCAGCATCATCTTTGTGGTTATTTTAATTCGATTGAATCCCTTTTCTTTCAAGGTCACCCGCTGGCATTACCGGAACAAACCCGCCCAGACTGAGCTGCTCAACAAACTCTCGCCAAGCGACGTTGACAAGCGTCCCGAAACATTAGCAAAAGAAATCGCTTAATCGATTTCTTCGCCGCAAAAAAACGTGATGCAAAACGCGCATATTAGTCGCTGGCTTTTGGCGCTAATCGCACCCCAAGCTCGCTTAATTGCTCAAAGCTGACTTCCGAAGGCGCCTTAGTCATCAGGCAACTGGCTGTTTGTGTTTTCGGAAACGCCATCACTTCGCGTATGGACTGAGCACCCGTCATTAACATCACCAGGCGATCTAAACCAAAGGCAATCCCTCCATGTGGCGGACAACCATATTTAAGCGCATCTAATAAAAAGCCAAATTTATCTTGTGCTTCTTGTTCATCAATCCCCAGCACGGCAAACACTTTTTGCTGCACCTGAGACCGGAAAATACGCATGGAACCACCGCCCACTTCAACACCATTGAGCACCAAATCATACGCTCGGGAATAACAAGCACCTGGGTCCGTATCTAAATAATCCAGGTCTTGCTCGCGAGGTGATGTGAAAGGATGATGCAGGGAAGTCCAGCGTTTTGCTTTTTCATCCCACTCAAACATGGGAAAATCAACCACCCAAAGCGGTCGCCACTGATCCTCTATTAACTGGCAGTCATGGCCTAATTTAACCCGCAACGCCCCCAAAGATTCATTCACAATCGACGCGCTATCAGCACCGAAAAAAACCAGATCACCATTGCTCGCCTCGGTACGCTCCATGATTCCATCGATCACCTCATCCGGTAAGAATTTTAAAATCGGTGACTGCAACCCATCTCGCCCTTGTTCAAGACGATTCACTTTGATATAAGCCAAGCCTCTTGCGCCATAGATCGCCACAAATTTGGTGTAATCATCAATGGCTTTTCGGCTAAGCAACTCACCACCATTGGGTAAGCGTAAAGCCGCCACGCGCCCTTTGGGATCATTGGCCGGGGCTGAAAAAACCTTAAATTCGACATCTCTTAATAAATCACCAATATCGACTAACTCCAGGGGCACCCGTAAATCGGGTTTATCTGAGCCAAAACGGCGAATGGCATCATCATAGCTCATCCGAGGAAAAGAGGCCGGTAAATCAATCTCCAGCACTTTGGCGAAAACCTCATGCAACATTTTTTCCATGAGGCTCATCATTGTTTCTTCGTCTAAAAACGACGTTTCAATATCGAGCTGAGTAAACTCCGGCTGACGATCTGCCCGTAAATCCTCATCGCGAAAACAACGCACAATTTGATAATAACGATCGATCCCCGCCACCATCAACAATTGTTTGAAGAGTTGCGGCGACTGAGGCAAGGCAAAAAACGATCCCGGATGGGTACGGCTGGGCACTAAATAATCGCGAGCACCTTCCGGTGTCGCCCGCGTTAACATCGGCGTTTCGATATCTAGAAAACCATTATTATCCAAATAATAGCGCATATAACGCGTGATTTCAGAGCGCAACTTTAATCGCTGCAACATTTCCGGACGACGCAAGTCAACGTAACGATAGCGTAACCGGTGCTCTTCAGAGACATCATTATCATCGATTTGAAAGGGCGGTGTTTCGGAATGATTTAGAATCGTTAATTGCTTTCCCAACACTTCAATTTGACCCGTCGCCAAATCCGAATTGGTGGTTCCCTCTGGACGTAAACGCACCCGCCCTTCAATGTGCAACACATATTCATTTCGTACGCGTTCTGCCGTCTGAAAAACATCCGCAATATCAGGATCAAATACCACCTGAATCAGACCTTCTCGATCTCTAAGATCAACGAATATCACACCACCATGATCTCGGCGTCGATGAACCCATCCCACCACGGTAACAGTCTCATCAACGTGAGTGTCGTTGATATGGCCACAATAATGGCTGCGCATTTACTTATCTCCGGATTATTTATTGCTCACAAGGGGGACAAATATTACGATCTTGGCGTTTATCGTGCAACCAATGAATGCATAGCTCAGCCTAAATCGTTGGTCTTTAGGCTAATTTACCTGCGCATATCAGTAAATGCTTGCTCTGGGCTAAACTCATTTAACGACTCGTTGCACTTTTACTCGTCGCGGCAGAAGAAGTCGCCGGAGCACTGTCTTTGGCACTGTCTTTTTTCGTTTCAGGCGTTTTGTCTGGTTTATCACCACCCGCTGAGTCCGTTTTTTTCTCCCCCTCCACTAAATTTTTTTTACTTCCCGCTTTGAAATCAGTCTCATACCAGCCACTCCCCTTTAAGCGAAAAGCCACCGCCGAAATGAGTTTCTTCAATTCAGGCTGCTCACACCTGGGACAATCTACCACCGGCGAATCACTCACTTTTTGAATCATTTCTAAACGATGGCCACAACTTTTACATTCGTACTCATAGATGGGCACTTTTCACACTCTCCTTAAAAATAAACCGTACTCACATGCTTTTGGCGAAATATAATCACCTAGAAAATGATAGGCTGAATTAAATTAGATTAATTTTCAATCATGCCTTTGCGAAAATATTTGCTAGATGGCGGTATATATAAATGGGTGTCGTCATTTGTAATTTCAAGTTCTGTTTTCACTTCCGAAACGAGCCAACCATGAACACATGACCCACGGAAGCACGCCCCCCGGCTCTACCACAAATCGGTTGGTTTTGAAAGGTATAACAACGCCGATAAATGACATCCGAGCATTCGCTTGTTTCAAGAAGTCGTACTATGACACAATCCACCCATGATTCATTGGTGGCTTATTTTTATTGGCTAAATTTAGCACAATGCCAAACAACCATGTGAATCCGGTATGTTTTTTGTATTGACAACGATCTTTGATTAAGCAATCTACGTAAAAAAAATTATGCAATTAACCAACGCCTATCAATTTGTTCCATGTATATTGTTCGTCATTATCCTGCAAGCGGGTGGAATCAACCCCCTTTATGCAGACAACAGCCACCCACCCTCGGATCAAACATTAGCCGCTGTACCAATAAAAAATCACATCAATCCTAAAGGTTTATATTTGCGCTCCAGTACCGCCTTAATACTCGATCAAACCTACGGTGATATTTTATACACCAAAGCAGCGAATAAAAAAATGCCGATTGCCTCGTTAACCAAATTAATGACGGCCATGGTAATACTGGATGCCAAGTTATCGTTAAAAGAAAAAATAAAAATAAAACGGGCCGATAGAGATCGCCTAAGAGGATCCAAATCGCGTTTGAGCTATGGCACCACATTGTCACGCCACGACACCTTATTCATCACCTTAGCCGCCTCTGAAAACCGAGCAGCGGCCGCGCTAGCGCGGACTTATCCCGGCGGAAAAAAAGCGTTTATCAACGCCATGAACAAAAAAGCAAAACAACTGAGCATGAACCGTAGCACGTTTAAAGATCCCTCTGGCTTACACAGCGGCAATGTCTCCACCGCACAAGATCTGGTTAAACTGGTGGCGGCTGCCTACCAATATCCACTGATTCGCAAAATGACAACCACCGGTAAAGACAGCGTGACGGATCTTCGTTCAGGCTGGAAAGTTGAATTCCTTAATACCAATCGACTGGTGAGGCGCAAAAACTGGGACATCAGTTTAAGTAAAACTGGCTACATCGCCGACTCAGGCCATTGCCTCGTCATGCACGCCGAAATCGCCAACCACCCGGTCATCATTGTGTTGCTTAATTCCTGGGGAAAACTTTCCAAGTTTGGCGATGCCAACCGCATAAAAAAATGGCTCATCAACGCCGACCGAAAAATGCAACGCGCCAAACAACAAAATGCAAATAATGTGTGATGATCCATTAGGCCGATGGCTCACGGTTACCTGATACATGGAAAACCGACAGAACCCATTATGTCATGGTTTTAGGTGACGAAATATTTGCTTACAACCGCCCGATACTCATGACAGTCGAGCCGGTGAGTACGGCTATTTTACGCATAGAACTCGCACCAAATCGCAGCTCAGACACCTGGAAAAACCACTTTCGAGAAATCCCAACATAATCATATTGCCCCATAGGTTTAGCCCGTGACCGAGGCGCGGGGTTAGTCAAAGGCTTCAAAGAAGCGTGTCGTGATAAGCCCTATTTCCATGAACTCAGAGATCGATGGCACCACCTTACCCGCCTCAAAAATCAAGCGTAGGCGATGATTGAGCAAGGAAGTGAATGTTTACGCAAGTTCGATTGTCAACCCAAAGTTAAAGTGTCCGCTCTTTGTCGGTTTAAATCAAAAAATAATTGTTCGTTATTGCGCCGCAGGCAGCTTTTAAGCGACGTTTTACTTGCCACGGCCGCTTGTTGGAAAATGTGATTTAGTGTGGATAAGCTGGTGGGTAACGTCTTAGCATTATCCCTCAGCTTATCCACACGTTCCGCAGGAAAATCATGTTTTGTCAAGACTGACTTTGGCTAAGGTTGGTCAGAGGTTGGTTTGTGTGAAGCTTGTTTGTTGCTTTTTTTGCCACGGTGTTTGGAGGTCAACCCTGTCACACCTTCCTTCTGGTACCTTTTCTGTCATTGCCTGACCTGACGGGTTGACAAGCTCAGCTTGGTGGCGGCGCTTTGTTGGCTGATGTGCTTTGATTCCAATAACTTGATGACCTCAAGTCGGTCTATTTCCTGATAACTCAATATGAACGCCCCTTTGATCAATTATGCCTCCTTGGATATGACCCAAACCGGACATTTTAACTTTGCTCAAACCGGACATTACAGCTTGGCTCCTACAATTTCAAAAAACTCCTTGCTATAGCGTACGGAAAAACGTACGCTATAGGTATATTGGAGGTGTGAAATGACAGTATTAAAAGCAACAGATGCACGGTCGAACCTTTATAACCTAATTGATGAGACAGCTGAGTCTCACGAGCCTATTGTTATTACAGGAAAAAGAAATAATGCTGTGCTCATTTCGGAAAGTGATTGGAATGCAATAAATGAGACACTTTATTTACTATCAGCTCCTGGTATGCGTGAATCTATTAAAGAGGGGCTTAAAGCGGATATCTCTGAATGTTCAAAGGATATTGATTGGTGAGTTGGGAGATAGTCTATACAAAACAAGCCCAAAAAGATGCCAAAAAAGTCAGTCAGTTCGGCCTTAAAAGTAAGGCAAAAAAACTAATAGAAGTCGTACAAGAAAATCCATTCCAAAATCCTCCACCCTATGAAAAACTAGTAGGCGACCTTGCTGGGGCCTATTCAAGAAGAATCAATATTCGACACCGGCTTGTGTATCAAGTGTATGAGAAAGAAAAAATTGTAAAAATTATTCGCATGTGGACGCATTACGAATAGTGAAATATAACCAGTCGCTCAACAATCGCCTGACTCTTTTTTCGTTGACTTCATGGCCTAACTGACACAAATATTCGGTCATTTTGTTGACCCCATCAAAGGGAGTAAGGGTGTACTGTTTATCCAGTCATCTCATAAACAATAGGTTCAAGTCACTCTCGCCGACCACTTGATAATAGAGGCTTGATCGATTTAATCCCAGCCATTCGCCTTGTCTTCTCACGCTCAATGGTGGATACGCCGCTTCGATCATTGATCGCTTTGTGTCAGTTGAAAATTTCAGTGTTTTTTTAGACAGTTTCGTTCGACAGTCAGCTCATCGATCAACGTTTGCTGATGATTGGCCGAACGTCGTTTGCGGGTCGGGAAGGCTTCGGAAATCACCTCTCACGCTTGCTTTTTCCCGGTGTTGATTTGGCCAGCCTGGACACCGTATTGTGAGGTGATTTCTGCCGTTGTCTTCTGCCCCTTAATCGCTTCCAATGCAACTTTAGTCTTGATTTATTGGCTATACTTTTTCTGATTCCTAGCATCAGTTGGCTCCTCAGTTTTTGGGGGAAATTCTATCTTAATTCGTGGTCCAAAAATTGGGGAGTATTATAATCTGACCAGCCCTGAGTATATGGCGATATTGCTGAAAGGGAAAAAAAATATTGTGACGCGATTTGCTGAAATCGATATTGAGCAAGTTCATAAGCTAGAGAAAGAAAACGAAGTGAGATGGAAAAAATATCCAAAGCGGATGGCTAGGTTATTTAAAAGACAAAACCTTCCTCAACAACTGGTTGAAAATCGATCATTTTGACACCATTGTGAGTCATCCAACCGTTATTTGCGTTCATAGGGGACATCGGTATTTTTTATTGGTCTATCAATCGGTCACTGACTTATAACCACTCATCAACTGTTACAAAATAGTTGATGAGTCAGAGTTCTAACATTTAATAATAAATTTAGCAATTGCATCGGCAGTCGATATAGTATTAAATATTAATATTAGTGATTTAAACAATACAAATTGAGGTTGAATTATGCACAAAAACACAAGCGTCACGCTCGGCAAACACTTTGAAGGGTTTATTGCTACAAAAATCAAAGAGGGGCGGTTTGAATCTAAAAGCGAAGCTGTCCGTGCCGCCATGCGTTTGCTCGAAAATCATGAAAGCAAGTTGGAAACACTAAGAGTACACCTTGCAGAAGCTGAGATACAGCTAGAGAGGGGGGAAGGTATCGATGGAGAAGCCTTCTTTACAGCGTTGCTGGATGAAGAAAGTAAATAATGCGTCGTTACATTCTCTCGCCAAAAGCGAAAAAAGACATTATCGGTATACGAGAGTATACAACCAGACAATGGGGAGAAAAACAAAGCAAGCACTATCTATCAAGTATACGAATCAAAATGAGATGGCTGACAGAAAATAAAGAACTCGGAAAAAATCGTGATGACATTAAACCAGGCTATTTATCTTATCCAGAAGGCAGGCATGATATTTATTATCGAATAAATATCGATGAAAATATTGAAATTCTCGGTGTTTTACATGAAAGCATGGATCCAATCAGACATTTCTAATGAGTAATTTACAGCATAACCTTTCTTATAATTCATATTATCCTGACTTCCGGGCCAATTTTGCACACTATGGCGTGACCGGATTAAATAGATACCTTTTTTAGAGGTTTTTGCCTTGCTTCTTCATCATCGATAGCATCGAGTAAACTATCTTGTTCAAAATGGTA
>VAPK010567228.1_pt1 | contig 16505 bp, 14 predicted proteins | sample 3395031 | NCBI WGS metagenome assembly VAPK01 (sample SAMN08290443, study PRJNA428436) | hydrothermal vent metagenome | isolation source: Deep-sea hydrothermal vent chimney 1 | place: Pacific Ocean: Juan De Fuca Ridge
ACCTGAACTTACTTTGATACCTGATTCATTCTCATCAACTACATAAAACCCTTTTGATAGGATAATGGTTCCATCAGGTATTTTAAACCCACCATCCGCTACATCTTTATCATTTAGAATAAATCCAGAAAGATCCATATCATCATCACTCATATTGTATACTTCTATCCAGTCAGGACCGTCATTTACATCCTTAGACATAATTTCATTCAATTTTAACTCACTACCTACAACAGGAGGCGCAGTGCTTTCAATAAGATCATCTTCAACACAGCCAACTGCCGTTGTCAAAGCGATAAGTGTTACGATTAAATATTTTAAATTTTTCATTATATTATTATTTTACTGTTATCCAATTATTAAAAATTAATTTCAAATCTGAAAGAAACCATACCAAAATCTTCACCACCATCTCCTTTAGCTTCTACGACTTCAAATGGATCTTTTGTTAAATTACCATCACTGTCATGACCTACATATAATTTACCTTTACCATTGGCAAATCTGTCATGATTATTGTATACATAGTTAAGCATAAATTTCACATTAGGATTGAAGTGATAATTCAAACCAAGAGTGTATCCTTCAGCTGCACCTCCATATACTTTTGCACCAAAATCATTGGCATTGATATAGTCATATCTAATAGCAACTTCCAGTTCTCCATATTTTTTCCCTCTGGTAATTCTTGTGAATTCACCTTCTGCCTTGTTATAATTGTATCGACCTCCAAACAATAAATATCCTGCCTGGATATAAAAACCATCAATATCAACAGACTCTAATTCATCATTTGTTCTTTGCAGATTGAATTTTTTATATTCACTCTGAAACATAAATCCTTTAAAAGCTCCTGCTAATTCCAAATTCAATCCTGTCATATCTCCTGCATCTTTGATATCATCTGTATCAATATATTTTTTTCGATTGATAGAAGTATGTGATCTTTCACTAAAACGGAAAGTATTTGGAATCTCAACATCTGTTTTTGGAGTTCTATAGGTAAAAGCAGCACCTATATGTAATACCTTATCAACATCCATAATAGGTCGGTATACAACTCTACCATCTAAAGAATAACCCTCATCCATACCCAGTTTTTTGTTATTATCCTGAGAGAATTCAACCTCTTCATAACCTCCTTGGGTATTAAAGTGAACTGCCCCAATTAACAAATATTTATCTCTCCAGTGACTTGCCTGAAATCCTAAATGACGTGAAGCATCTAGTTTTGATACAAATGAACGCTCCATAAAGGTTAAATACCTTGAAGTTGTTGTAGTCTCCATTCCAAAGTTTTCTTTGAACTGCCCAACCTTAGCAATAATATTATGTTTATCAAAGATATATCCAATAATCATATCCTTCATTTCTATATGTGAACCAGCAAAATCAAGATCAACTTCACCATACCAGTTATTCCATAAAATTGCTTTAAAAGCCATTCTTGCCCTACGAATGTTATACCCATTCCCTATTGGATTATAAACATCATTTGAGAAGAATGCTCCATCGAATTGCACACGATTATCCATCCAGAATCTATATGTATGATCATCTGATGTGAAATTAATGATTCCTTCCTGAGCTTCAGGATTTAAACTAAGCCAACTAACCTGTTGTCCGTACTGATTAATCCGCACAGAATCCAATCTTTGAGTTACTTTTTGGGCATGTGTTCCGATACTGTAAAGGACCATTGCCACTACCAATGTGTAAAATTTGTTTTTCATTGTTAATTAATTATTATTCTTGTTTAGTACTATTTTCATTTATAATTTTCTTATTATTTTAGTTAGTTTTTCATTTTTTCCAATTTTCATTTTTTTTCGCAATCTGTATCTGTTAACCTCAACACTTTTAGGTGTAATATTTAAAATGGATGCAATTTCTTTAGATGATAATTTCAATCTCAAAAGAGAGCAAAGCTTTTTTTCATTATCTGTTAAACCAGGATATTTTCTTTCCAGATTTCGAAAAAACAAATTATTCAATTCTGTTATATACTTGTCTAAAGATTTTCGTTCTTTTTCCAGATTTAAATTATCCAGTATCAAAACTTTCAAAGTATTCAAGTCACTGAATTTCAATAAGCCTTCCGGTTTTGATTTTATCCGTTCAATTTCAAGCTTTAACTTAGATAAAATCTCATTTTTACGTATGATACTTAATGCGATTTTCTTTTGCTCTTTCTCTTTGAACTCGATCTCTTTTTCCAGTTCTATTCTCGCATTATTGGTTAATTTAAGCTCATTTTCCAATAAAACCTGCTGGGCATTATATTTGCTAACATGGTCTTCTTCTTCTCCCTGTCTACCTTTTTCCTTCAATTTTAAAATAATATAAGACTGATAAATTAGCAGAACAGATAAAATAATGAGAACAATAATTACAGCTGGTTTATACAGTTCAACAATAGTTGTTTCAGATTGATCAACATCAAAATGATCGATAACTTTTGTTTTATCATTTAATTCAGATTTTTTGGCATCTTCAACATAAACATCCCCTTTTACAAATTTTGAAGGATTTTGTGAAACCTGCAGGTTAAACAAATTACTCATAAAGAATAGTGCGAAGAATGAAATCAAACCTGCTATTATTGGAGTAATGACCCATCCAATAGCAATTCTACCAATCACTTTTAAGTGTATATTTCTTCCTCCTTTTAATATTCCTATACCTAAAATTGCGCCAACTATTGCCTGCGAACTCGAAACCGGCACCATTGGTATTGCAGGTAATCCCATTCTTACAAAAAGATTAGATAAGCTTTGAGAAGAGAAAACAAAAAGCACTAAAGAATGTGCCAAAACCACTACAATGGCTGTTTCTGCATTTAATTTCATCAATGAGTTCCCTACAGTTAACATGACTTTTTTTGAATAGGTCATGATACCTACAGCAATTGAAATACCACCTGCTAAAAACAATAACTGTGTACCATTCAACACAAAAAAACCAAAATCCAGCGTTATATCAGGTGCTGAAGGAACAAAAACCCCAACCACGTTTGCTATATTATTTGCCCCTAAACTATAAGAACCAAATGCACCAATAATTAAAAGTGCATATTTGATATAAGCATCTAGCTTTATCAAATGAACCTGACTCTTTTTTAATATAAACTGCAGCAGTAAAAAAAGTAAAATGGCAAAAACTCCACCTAAAATTGGTCCTGAGATCCAGGTCGTCACAATTTTGGTCAAAGAATTCATATCTGTTGGATTGTGCGTAAAAAAGTTCCAACCAATAATTGCTCCAACAACAGCTTGCGAACTAGATACTGGCAATTTCAATTTTGTCATCCAAAATACAGCAATACCAGCTGCAAGAGCAACTGTAAAGGCTCCACCTAATGCATCTACCGAACCCAGTTTTCCCAGGGTATGAGATCCACCTGCGCCCTGAAATACAGCTCCTAGAATTACAAATACAGACGCAATGATTGCAGCCTGCTTAAATTTTATCATCTTAGAACCAACAGCAGAACCAAACACATTGGATGCATCATTTGCTCCAAGTGTCCACCCCAAAAATAAACCGCTAGTAAGAAAAATTAAAAACATTATCGTTTCAGCTTATAAAGACTACATTTTTATTTTTATGACCAATGATGATAACTGATGTGCAATATTCTTAGCAACATCAGAAACCTGTTCTATATGTAAGGCGAAATATCTAAGATGTAATTTTTCACTTAACTGCAAAGAATCAAATTCCTGGAATATTTTTCTTTTTAAATTTGTGGAAAGATTATGCGTTTCTCTGTGATAAAAAAGTACTTTTTGAATACTATCCTTCACATTATCAGGTTGTGTAAAGAATATTCTTGAAGCTGGTAACACGTTTTCAACTGATTTTGAAGAAGCATTTACCAATTCAATAAAGTCTTTTTTAATCGCTTCAGGGATATGAGGTGTTTCTACATAAAACTGACTTAAAACATCTTTTGACATATCAATGATATCATCCACTGTTTCCAGTAAATTTAAAATATCACTTGAGTAATTGGGCATTAAAGAATGTAAGTAGAAATCATTCTCTATTTTTCTTTGAATCGTATCTGCTTCCTGTTCCAATGTAGTTATGGAATTCAAATTTTGAGCAAACTCAATAGAATTTCCATCAATATAATTATTAACTCCTTTTTTAAAATTCAGACTGCCCAGATCTACCTTATCAAAAAACTCGTCAATACTAATAGAAACAGAATTTGATCTTTTAAAAATATTAATCATAATCTTACATATTTTTAATCCATATGCAAAGATACGTCAATATGCAACACTGCAAGGATGATAAAAATCACATTGTAGTGCGTTGAAATATTTTATAGTGTTTAATATTTTTGTATTTTACTGTTTTTTAGTATTATATATATTTTAAGTAGTGTTTAAACTTCAGGCATCAAAATAAATGTAGTGTTTATGTTTGGGTTATATCTCATATTATACTAAAACTACAAACCATTGTAGTGTTGGAAATCTTGTAAATAATTATCAATCCTTTAATCTAATTTGTATATTTAAAAATAAAAAAACAGGAAATGCAAAACCACTTACCTTAAATTAATTAAGATTTAAAGCATTGTATTTCCTGCTTTTTAACTTTATTAATCTCCTCAACTAAAAAACAAATTATTTACTCTTTACAACAAATACATCACACCTAAAAAACCAACACCACCCAGTACTACAGCATAAGGAAATGCCATTTTAACCATTCTTCCATAGGATAAGTTTATCAATGGTGCCAGCGAAGATGTCAAGAGAAACAAAAAAGCAGCCTGACCATTAGGTGTGGCAACACTAGGTAAATTTGTTCCTGTATTAATTGCGATAGCCAACTTTTCAAATTCTGCCCTTGTTAGATCTCCTGCTTCAAACGCAGCGTGTACTTCATTTATATAAACAGTTGCTACAAATACGTTGTCACTTATTGCAGATAGGATCCCATTCGCAATATAAAACATGGAAGGCTGAACTGAAGCATCCATAGCAAGAGCATAGTCAATAATTGGTTTGAACAAATGCTGATCATGAATCATTGCTACCACCACAAAAAATATCACTAATAATCCTGTAAATGGCAGTGCCTCTTCAAAAGCAGGACCAATATGGTGTTCATCGATAATTCCCATAAACGCTGTTTGAAAAATAATCAATCCCAAACCTATAAAACCAACAGGAGCCAGATGTAATGCCAGTCCGATAATCAACAAAATCATAGCAACTGCCTGTACAATAAGCCTGTATTTTTCTTTTTCAGTTCTTTTTTCATCTTCTAATATGGTGTAATTCTCTATGATTTTACGTGCTACATCTGGTAATTTAGCACCAAATCCAAACAATTTAAACCTTTCGAGAATCACAGTTGTTATCAAACCTGCAAAGAAAACAGGAATTGTAATCACTTTCATTTGCATAAAAAAATCAATAAAATCCCAATCAAGTTTTTCACCTATTAATAAATTTTGTGGCTCACCTACCAAAGTCATTACGCCTCCTAATGCGGTACCAACGACCCCATGCATAATCAAACTACGAAGAAAGCTACGAAATTGTTCCAGTGTATCACCACTTAATTGTTTACGATCTAAGGTTCCATCACCATCCAAATCAAGATCACTTGAATGTGTTTTATGATAAATACCATAAAATCCTACACCAACACTTATCAATACTGCCGTAACTGTTAATGCATCTAAAAAGGCCGAAAGGGCTGCTGAAAGCACTACAAACAGTATTGATAAAGACATTTTAGATTTTACCTTTGTAAAAACTTTACTAAAAATAAACATTAGCAATGGTTTCATAAAATAAATAGCTGCTACCATAAACATAAGCAACAGTATTACTTCTAAATTTTGCTCTACTTCATGATATGCATTTTCTGGACTGGTAAGATTCAAGGCAAGTATTTGTATAGCAAGTAATCCACCTGTAACAAGCGGATAACTTTTTAAAGCCATTGCCAAAGTAAAAATAAATTCAGCAATAAATATCCACGAAGTGATTGTTGCTCCCAAAGTAAAACAAAAGATTACATTAAAAACTAAGAAACCTATTATTGTGTATTTGTACCAATTAGGGCTATTCCCTAAGAAATTTTTTAGCATCTTTAAAATTTTTTATTATTTAAATGGAGAATCAAAAAGAACTAATTTGTCTTTTTATTTATTGAGTTTTTGAAAATCATTTTTAGATCGAGGTTTTCTTCCTGAAATCGGTATTAAAAAACAAAGCGAATTGCAAATACCATTTACCAAAATTTGTTACTTGCTGATGCATCATTCCTACTTGAACGTTTGTTGATTTATTAACCTGATAACCCAAAGCTCCATAAAGCCTGTTTCTATTAAAAAATGATTCTTTGGTGTTTATAAATATTTCATCATAAACCCCTAAAAAAAGTGTTCCTTTTTCAATTACGGGTTTATTTAAAGGAACAAAAAGCATTAATCGGTAGCGCAGTCTATTTTTATAATCATTATTTACCCAACGTTGTTCAATTCGATATCGATGTTCAAATTTCACTCTTCCTAATTTGTTCAACAAAATAAATTGCTGCCAGATTCGATGTTCTGTAAATTCAGGCGATTTTTGTTCTGAATCATATATATACGATGGAATAAAGGCATAACCTGCTGTTACAAAAGATTTTTCCGAAAAGTGATAATTCAAACCGGTACGCAACAACCATTGTTCAGTATTGTTCGGTGTAATTGTATGATTTCGAAACTGAATTTCGGTATGGATACTAAATTTATCACTAATTCTATTTGATCCGAAATACATGAGCCAATTACCAGTATTATCTTCCTGAGAAAAACTCAATACAGGAAACAGAAGCATTGTTAAAACAATACTTCTGCAAACTAAATTTATTTTTTCCATTTCTTAATTAAATGTAACCTTCCCGGTAGAAACATCATACATTGCACCAACTATCTCAATCATTCCCTCATTTTCCATCTCGGCGAGTATAGAACTCTCCTCTCTTATTCTGTCAATGGAGAGCTCCACATTAAGCCCTGAAACTTTTTCAATAGCATCCTCATCCAATACTGAAGTTTCAGCTTCAACAATTTTAACTGCCGGTTGTATTTTTTTTAATAATGGGGTAATATTTCCAAGTTCAACATGATTGCATGCCGATGTAACTGCCCCGCATTTTGTATGACCCAATACAACAACAATTTTAGATCCAGCTACTTTACAGGCATATTCTATAGACCCTAAGATATCTTCATTTACAATATTACCTGCAACTCTAATACTGAAAATATCACCAATTCCCTGATCAAAAACCAATTCAGCTGGAACTCTTGAATCTATACAACTTAAAATCGCTGCAAAAGGATATTGACCGCTACTTGTTTCAAAAACCTGATCTTGTAGATTTCTCTGGGCTTTCAAATTTTGAGCAAATCTTTTATTCCCCTCTACCAAAATATTATGTGCAATTTTTGGTGTTAAACTTTCCTGTATTTTTTTCGTTTGTGTTTTCATTTGTATATTATTTTACTTTGTTAAAAGAATTAAACGCTACCATTTTTTACATTTTCTTTGATCCATCCTAAACAATCCTTAAAATTGCCAAATATTTGATCTTCAGGTATTAAATCTGGAATTATATCTATTTTTTCCATCATATATCTTGGTTGTTCTATTATTTTGACAAGAAGCACTTTTTTCCCACTATTCACCAAATCCACTAAAACATCTTCCATTGTATACAATCCAGATTGATCGATATATTGCATTCTTCCCATACGGATAATAATGGTGGTTGCTGAATCAGGGATTTGTTTTATTAGTTCCTGAAAATAACTTGTAGAACCAAAAAATAATGGACCTCTAATGTGCTTTATAAAAACTTTTTCTTTTAAGTTTTCAGGGAAATTTATTTCATCAGGCCAGGCTTTTGATCTGTCAAATGATTCTATACTTGATCTGTCTTCTGTTACATCACCAATCTTTTTCATAAACATTAAAGATGCAATAACCAACCCAATACCAACGGCATAAACAAGATTCCATACAGATGACAGCACCAGTACAATCAACATAATAATCACTTCTGGCCTTGGCATTTTTGGTATTGCTTTTAGCCCTTTATAATCCATAACCCCAATTCCAACTGTAATTAATATTCCTGCCAAAACAGCTGCCGGAATTTGAGATGCAATCGGTCCTAAAGCCAATAAAATAAACAGTAGTAAAACACCTGCTATCATACCAGATAACCTGGTTTTTCCACCTGCATTTATGTTAACAACAGTTCTAATAGTGGCTCCTGCTCCGGGTATTCCTCCAAAAATCGCACCTATACTATTACCAATTCCCTGTCCTATTAATTCCTTATTAGGTTTGTGCTTGGTTTTTGTCATATTATCAGCAACAACTGAGGTCAGCAATGAATCAATTGCCCCCAAAAGCGCAAGAGTTAGTGCCGTAAAAATATAAGGTGTTATTGTCCCCAGACTAAAACCAGTAAAAATCTCAAGATTTGGTATTGGTAAACCACTTGGTATTTCTTCAATAGGTCGGTAATTCAAACCAAACCCTATTGCTATTCCAGACATGACCAGTAGAGCAACCAAAGTACTTGGAACCTTCGTTGTTATACGTTTAAACCCATAGATAATTATAATCGTTCCAAGTGCCAACAATAATTCTAACCAATTAATTTTACTAAGAGCTCTTGGCAACACTTTAATAGCACCTATAACTCCAGAAGCATCTTTACCTGCCAGTGTTTGTGACTCCTTTAAAATTTGTGACTGTGTGATATCATCTGCCCTTCTAACTGTTTCTTTAAAATTTTCAAGAACTAATATTCCTTCACCTGCCTCATCTTTTAAAATATTATCTAAAATAATTTCTTCGGCATGTGGCTTGAATTGTGAAACAAATTCAGTGTCTTCTTTTGGATAATAACCTATAGAAGGTAAGATTTGTGTTATCAAAATGATAACTCCAATAGCGGTCATAAACCCTGAAACTACCGGATAGGGAATATACTTAATGTATTTTCCCAAACCAAGAAAGCCCAATCCTACCTGCATTAGGCCTGCCAATAAAAACACTGTCAAAATTGCTGGTAAAGCTTTGTTCACATCACCATCAAATGCTGCCACAATCCCAGCTATAACTACCATACTTACCGCTGTCATTGGGGCAGTTGGACCAGAGATCTGTGTATTTGTACCGCCAAAAAGTGCAGCAAAAAAACTTACAAAAATAGCTCCGTAAAGTCCGGCACTTGGCCCCAGACCTGAACTTACACCAAAAGCAAGTGCTAATGGCAATGCAACAATACCGGCTGTAATTCCACCAAACATGTCACCCTTAAAGTGTTTAAAATTGAATAATTTATTCATTTTCATATATTATTTTTTCATAACCTGTCAATAAGTTGTTATTTATTAACTATTTATGAGTTGTTAAAAAAAGAGTATTATCTTAAAGAATACTGTATAAAGTTCTTTATTGAATTGTAAAGTATATTGACAATTAACCCATTACATAATTAGAACAAGCTTATAATCAATAATAGAGAGAAGTCAATACTATAATTTGGGTGGCGGTAAGTGAATATCAGGATGGAGACTTCCAAAGCAGTTATTGATACTGGCATACGAAAGTAAATTAACATCCATAGTTTTTATTTTAAAAGAGAAAAAACTATTAATTTTTTCATCATCAAAACTATCTTCCTTATTATCTTCTGAAATATCTTCGGTTAAATTTTCAAACAGTTCAAATTTCGAATCAGATACATCCATAAAAATAATGGATAGAGGTTTTGCAACCATAAATAATAACAGGAACATAACCATCCATTGCTGCAGGTAAATTAAAAAATCATCAGAACGATATGTTATCTTCTTCCTGCTCATGCTATAACTTTTAATACCATATTTGTATAAAACTCAGAAATAGCATCTTTTCCCTGCTCAACATCTGTCAAAGATGGCAGATGCTCCGCAAAATACATTTGCTGATGAGCACCCTCAATCACCGTAGAGATAAGCATATGTGGAAATTCAAAGAGAGGGTTGATCTCTAAAACAATCTCACTAACTCTATGCACCACCTGCTTAAATGTTTTGAAATAACCTTTTTTATTTTCTCTATCTACATCTTTTGTATGATATGCTTTTACAGACTCGGTAAATATTATTTTTCGTAAAACAACCTCATCAATCATAGAATCCTGATTACCATTATTAAAAGATTGAATTAAAATACTTATTGACTTTTTTAATTTTTCAACAGGAGAACCTACATTTACAGTTGCAAATACTATTTGATATTCAATCCAGCCCCAATACCAAGACACTAAATAAATTAAAAATACATGTTTATTTTCAAAATAACGATAAATCGAACTTTCAGGTGATTCAATTTCAATTCCAAGTTTTTTAAAAGTAAAGGCTTCAAAACCAAGCTCATTTATCAATTCAGCACCAGAAGAAACTATTTTACGTCCTAATTCAGTAGAATCTGGATTTTTTAAAAATAATTCAGGAGAAACTTCTATATGTACATGTAAATTTTTCATATCCGCTTGCAAATATAATAGTATTACTATCAATTATGAAAGTATTTATAATATATTTTTATAAATGCTAAATTTATTTCATAAAAAAACACTTAATCAATTGATTAAGTGTTTTTTATAATTTTTTTATATTTATCGAACATTAATTTTAAAGAGCTCTTTGCCCTCTAATTCTCCGTTCAAAATATCATTTACTGCAACTTTACCTACTCCAGCCGGTGTACCTGTAAAAATTACATCTCCAATTTTTAAGGTAAAGAACTGAGACACATAAGCAATGATCTCATCAATTTTCCATAACATTTTAGCAGTATTTCCATCTTGAACCAGCTCTTTATTTCTGAATAGTTTAAAATTCAAATTATCAAGATCAAAAGATTTTTTAGGGATAAAATTTCCTATAACAGCACTACCGTCAAAGGCTTTGGCTTTTTCCCAGGGTAATCCTTTTGATTTCAATTTACTTTGAAGATCTCGTGCTGTAAAATCAATACCCAAACCAATTTCATCATAATATTTATGTGCAAATTCTTTTTGGATATGTTTTCCAATTCGATTGATCTTAACCAACACCTCTACTTCATAATGAACATCATCAGAAAAAGGAGGTATTACAAACGGGTTGTTTTTAAGCAAAATAGCAGAATCAGGTTTCATGAAAATTACCGGATTTTCAGGTTTTTCATTTGCTAATTCTTCAATATGCTCGGTATAATTTCTACCTATACAGATTATTTTCATACTAATATTTATTTCCTGTTTAAACCCCTTTCCAAAGGAAAGGACTTTTTACTTAAAACTTTTTACTTATTCTACGGTAGCCATTTTTTTTCAAAATTTGGTTTCCTCTTTTCTAAAAAAGCATTTCTTCCTTCTTTTGCCTCCTCTGTCATATAAGCCAAACGTGTTGCTTCACCTGCAAATACCTGCTGGCCTACCATTCCATCATCTGTAAGATTCATAGCAAACTTTAACATTTTTATAGAAGTTGGAGATTTGCCAAGAATTTCCTGCGCCCATTCATAGGCCGTATCCTCTAATTCATCATGTGGTACAACAGCATTGACCATACCCATTTCATATGCTTCCTGAGCAGAATAATTTCTACCCAAAAAGAAAATCTCACGAGCTTTTTTTTGTCCGACCATTTTAGCCAGATAGGCAGAACCATATCCTCCATCAAAACTGGTAACATCAGCATCTGTTTGCTTAAATATTGCGTGTTCTTTGCTTGCCAGAGTCATATCACAAACCACATGTAAACTATGGCCACCTCCAACTGCCCAACCCGGAACAACGGCAATTACCGCCTTTGGCATAAAACGAATCATTCGTTGCACTTCTAAAATATTCAACCTGTGCTGTCCGTCTTTACCAACATATCCCTGATGACCTCTTGCTTTTTGATCTCCTCCACTACAAAAAGAATACACACCATCTTTACCGGAAGGACCTTCGGCAGAAAGTAACACAACACCTATTGTAGTATCTTCTTGTGCATCATAAAATGCTTTAATTAATTCAGAGGTTGTATTAGGCCGAAATGCATTTCTAACATCAGGCCTGTTAAAGGCAATTCTCGCCACTCCATTACATTTTTTATAGGTAATGTCTTCAAATTCTATAGCGGTTTTCCAATCTGGTTTTGTCATTGGCTGAATTTTTATTTTTGACATAATAATTTTGGTAATTATATAATAATTTATATATTATCTCGTTTGATTTTTTTAATGATATAGCGAAAATAATACTTTTTCTAAAGAAGTGTTCATTTTAACTATTTAAAAGCATTTATTCTTTATTGAAAATTTATACCAAATGAAAAAAATAGTTCTATTACTTCTTTTTATAACCACCGCCAGCTTTGCTCAGGATAATATTATTATAAAGAATTTTGATTCTTATGAATTGAATACAAAACGGATAGTGAAAATTTATTTACCTCCGGCATATGAAGAGAATAAAGACAATACTTATCCGGTAGCAGTTGTATTTGACGCTGAATATTTATTTGATCTTTATGTTGCTAATTCTAAATTATTTGCTTCAAAAGGGAAAGCCCCCGAACAAATTATTGTGGGTGTTTTTCAAAATCAGGGAGACGAAAGATATACCGACTGTGATTACAGTATTGATACTGGGTTACCCAATAAAGAAAGTACAAAATTCTATGGTTTTATTAAAAATGAGCTAATAGGTTATATTGAAGATAATTATAGAACTTCTTTATTTAAGACAATTGTTGGAAATACCATAACCGCTAATTTTATCAACTATTTCTTTATTGATAAAGATCCTATTTTTAATGCATATATCAGTATCAATCCGAGTTATGCTCCAGAAATAACCCAACGATTAGAATTGAAAAGTCAGGCAATTGAATCAGATTTTTATTATTATTTATGTACAGGAAACTACAACAAAGAAAAACGAAGAAAACCCATCAATGATGTAAACAATCTTTTAAAATTATCTGATAATGAGTTTTTTAAATACAAGTTTGATGATTTTTCAAATTCAACTAAAACTGCTTCTATTGGCCAGGCAATACCAAGTGCTATGGGTTTTATATTTGAATTATATGCCGCCATCTCACAAAAGGAATATGATCAGGAAATAGCAGATCTTTCTCCTGCTGAAGCAATAGAGTTTTTAGAAAAGAAATATGTTGAAATTGAATATCTGTATGGTTCAAATTTAAAGATTCGCGAAAGCGACATCTATAAAATAGAATCCATTATCCTTGACAAAGAAGATGGTAATTACCTGGAGGAATTTGGCAAAATGATCAATCGATTATATCCTGATTCCCCTCTTGGAGATTATTATATAGGAAGATATTATGAAACAGGATACGATTATAGAAAAGCTTTGAAATATTACAAAAACGGATATGCCAAAATTGGAGCTGACAATCCAAATGCAGATGATTATTATGCAAATATTGAACGTGTTTTAGATAAAAAGAGATTAGAAAAACTAGGTTATCCTGTGGAAGAAGAAAATAAGGAAGAAAAAGCAGAAGAACCTGATAATAACAATAATTAATCTTTTACAAACTTAAAAGAATTGAAGTCCGGAATTGATCCGGGCTTTTTTGTTCTATATTATATTGAATCCCCTACTTTTTTTGATGCAAAATAAATGATACATTTGATAACCATAAAAAATGAAAATAAAATGAAAAAACATATCCTTTTAACAACAATCCTTCTGTTCTCCATTGGTTTTATTTTTGCCCAAAAATATGAATTTACACCAGTGAAAGATATCTATACTTCCTCTGTGAAAAATCAAGGGATGACCGGAACCTGCTGGAGTTTTTCTTCTTCTTCTTTTATTGAATCAGAAATCGAAAGAATATCCGGACAAAAAATTGATATTTCTGAAATGTATATCGTTAGAACCACTTACGATAAAAAAGCATGGAATTATGTAATGCGACAAGGAACAGCACAGTTTAGTGAAGGCGGACTTGCCCATGACCTTATGAATGCTGCAAGATCAAATGGTTTGATGCCTCAGGAAGCTTTTACAGGATTGATCGGACAACAAACATTGTATAATCACAGTAAACTTGTGCCGGATATGAAAGAAATTTTAGATAGATTTATTGCGAAAGACCCCAATCAAAGCAATTGGAAATCTCCCATAAAATCTATCCTGGATAAAGATATTGGAGCATATAAAACATCCTTTAATTACAATGGAAAAACCTATACTCCGAAAGAATTTTTGGCAATGACAAAATTAAATCCGGATGATTATGTTACGTTTACTTCTTTTACACATCAACCGGTTTATGCAAAATTCATTCTTGCGATACCTGATAATTTCTCTAATGGAAAATTTTACAACCTTTCACTTGAAGAATACATGATGGTTATGGATCATGCCATAAAAAATGGTTATACAGTTGAACTAGATATTGATGTATCTGAACTTACTTTTTCACAAAAAAACGGTGTAGCATTTATTCCGAAAAGCAAAAGTGAAAATGAAAAAGGTTTACATGAAATAGTTAATGAAATGGTTATTACTTCTGCTTTCCGTCAGGCGGAATTTGAAAATTACAATACAACAGATGATCATTTAATGCATGTCACCGGTATTTATAAGGATCAAAAAGGGAATAAGTATTACAAAGTTAAAAACTCATGGGGAACCCATGTAGGTAACGAAGGATTTATCTATATTTCAGAACCTTATATGCAATTAAAATCTATTTCTATCATGATTCATAAAGATGCAATACCACATAAAATAAGAAAGAAATTACTAACTTTGTAGTAGCATGTATTTAACTATATATAACTATCAGATATTCTGGTAAATTGAAGTAATCTAATTTATTTAACTTCTAAAAACACCTGATAAAAGTTAAATTGGCTCGAATTTTGCTTTGATTAATCATAATAAAATAACCTAAAAATAGATTGTTCTATTTTAAACAAATAAGACCAAAACCATGAAAATATTAAAAAAAATTTTAATAGCTACTGATTTTAGCAAATCATCAGAAAATGTAGTTACAAATGCTATTGATATTGCGAAACTATTTGAATCAGGAATCATATTAATACATGTTTTACCTGATGGTATAGATAATAACAAGGTTAAAACGTTGATTAAAAAAGCAGCCGAAACACAGCTGAATGAGATCAAAGAGAGAATTGACAAAGAAGGTATTGTAACAGATACACCCATACTAAAATTTGGGAATCATTTTGACAAGATCATCCAGGTATCAAACAAAGAGAATGTTAACCTAATTATCGTTGGGTCAGGAGAGAAACCAAAAAAAGACGTTTTTAAATTGGGGACAACTGCTGAAAAACTTGTAAGAAGAAGTGACAAACCTGTATTGGTTATCAAAAAAGGAAGCAATTTTAAAAAAATCAATAAAATAATTTGTCCGGTTGATTTTTCAGAGGAATCTACACTCGCATTAAGCAGTTCAATCAATATTGCCAGACGGTATGACGCCAAATTAATTGTTTTGGGTATTTTAGAGCCTAGCAAATTAGGTTTTAAGGGATTGCATTTAAAATGGGATGACATTGATGCCTCAAACCTAGTTGATTTTGAAAAAGAAATGGCATCCTTTTTAGAAAAATTTAATTTAGTGGATGTAAATTATAAAAGTGTTATTAAATCGGGGGATCCTGCTAAAAAAATTCTTAAAACAATTCAAAAAAGAAATATTGATCTTCTCGTAATGGGTTCTTCAGGTAAATCTAATTTTCATAGAATGATCATGGGTAGTGTAACCGAAAAAGTAATCAGAGAAGTTCCTTGTAATTTTTTGACACTAAAAACTGAAAATGTTATCCATTTAAATATTGAGACAAGAATCAGAGATATTGAAGAACATTTAAAGGATGCCAAACAACTTGTAAAAGATGGTTTCTATGAAGAAGCAATTGCAGAGTATCAAGCCTGTTTGAAAATAAATGATATGCACATCCCTTCGTTAAATGGTCTTTCAAAAGTTTATGAAAAAATGGGGAACACAAAACTTGCAGAAGAATATAAAAAAATAGCCCATGAGGTAATTGTTAGATTATGGGATGATAAAATTGAAAGAGAAGCCAGAAGGTTTTATAAATTATAATTCTCTTTTCACTATTAAATATAAAAAATCTGGAGTAAATTCTTCAGGTTTTTTTATATCGAACTAGTCAACTATAAACCTTAGGTCGAACTCAGGTTATAAATATTTAAAATAATTTTTTAGCACTACGTCATTTAATTCAGCATTGGTAAATATTTCCAATAACCTTGGTTTTTCAGATGTTTTAAAAAAACTATTCAACGATTCTTCCAGTCCTTTACCATCACTAATAAATTGATAATCAATTCCAAACATTTTACAAAGATGTGAAGCATCTAACTGATGTGGCGTTTCAAAATATTCAAGGACATTTGTAGAC
>VAPK010295114.1_pt1 | contig 16504 bp, 12 predicted proteins | sample 3395031 | NCBI WGS metagenome assembly VAPK01 (sample SAMN08290443, study PRJNA428436) | hydrothermal vent metagenome | isolation source: Deep-sea hydrothermal vent chimney 1 | place: Pacific Ocean: Juan De Fuca Ridge
GACGGCAGTGCTTTTGTGCCGGCAACCCTATTGAAACAATTAAAAGGGTTTACAAACCTGGGAATTTTTCCTCCTGAATTAAATATTGAACGAATGGCAGTTGTACAATATCGTACGCTGGATGATAGACTCGACTACGGTTTTTTTAAGATACGAGCTATATCTTCAACTATTTTTAGTTTTGCTGAATAAGGCAACTGGAGGCAAATAACCCAGTTACCTAATAGCTCAGTTAGTTTATCTCAATGATCCTATAAAATCAGTTGAACGTTGGTTTATAGGCGCAACGAATTATATTTAACAGTGATTTAAAAAAATTTTGCTGAACGAGGGAGGGGGGCGGGTCGCAACAGGCAAACAGGCGATGTGGATAAGGGAAGTCCGTAAACTGACTGATTCGGATCACCAGACCAGCATTATAAATAATCAAAGAAAAGACTAAAGTTACTTTATCAAAAGACTCAATATGAATTACGTATTGAAAAAAGGTCGCCTGAATCGCTCACCTCAGTATTCAGGCTTTTCAACAAACCATTTTCAATAGAATAGATCCAGCCATGTATGGTAAGGTCTTGGTTTTGTCTCCAAGCCTGTTGAACAAGGCTGGTATGACAAACATTAGCTACTTGTTCGATTACATTCTTTTCACACAGCATGTCTATTCTTTCTCGTTCAGAAGGTTGTGCGTCAATTTCTTCTCTATGTATGCGGTACACATCTTTGATATGGCGCAACCAGTTGTCTATCAAGCCAAGTTCTTGATTTTGAAACGCAGCTTTAACACCGCCACAACCATAATGACCGCAGACAATGATATGTTTAACTTCAAGTACATTGATTGCATACTGAATGACGGATAGACAATTTAAGTCTGTATGTACAACAACATTGGCTATATTGCGATGTACAAAAACTTCACCTGGTTTTAGATCAACGACTTGATTAGCGGGTACACGGCTATCTGCACAGCCTATCCATAAATAATCAGGTGTTTGCTGTATGGACAAGTCTGCAAAAAAATTGGGATTTTCTTCAACCATGCCTTTTGCCCAGGCTTTATTTCTTTTAAATAAACTGTTTAATTTTCTACGCTGTATTTGATTCATTAAGGTTGATTTGATTATTCGGGGGCTTAAAAAGTATCTTCAAAAATTATATCATCAAGCGGTAGTTGACCTGCTCGGGGTGATGCATCCGTTAATCCTTTACCGATGGCTACAAACATAGCAATGGCATGGTCATCAGGTAATTTAATGAGCTTGGCGACGGCAGAAAAATCAAATCCATCCATAGGGCAGGAATCATAACCCATTGCTTTTGCCGATAACATAAGTGTTTGAGCAGCAATACCACAAGATCTCATTGCTTCATCTCTTTGTACTTGATTTTTCTCTCGATAATATGAATCGATTGAAGGTAGCATAAATTTTTGTACCTCTTCAGGGGCATTTTTCCAATATCGATCAGGTGATTTTTCCCATGCTTTTAAGTCAGCACAGAGAATAATAAATAAGGAGCTGTCAGTGACCTGTGATTGATCCCACGAAACTTTACGAATTTCATTTCTTAAATCAGAATCTTTAACAGTGACAAAACGCCAATGTTGGATATTGAATGCCGTGGGAGATAAGGCTGCAAGACTCAATAATTCTGCCACTTCACTTTCTGTTAAACGATGGCTGGGGTCAAAATGTTTGACAGAACGCCTTTTGGTTATTGCATCTTTAGTTTCCATTTTATGCCTTGCTTTAAATTAATAACTCACCCCAAGGGATTTGAGTGTTTCTATCGTCACTTGACCTACAGCCAAATGTTTTTCACGTTGGTAATTATTAACAGCATCCAATGTGTCTGAACCAAGAACACCATCAATTGATCCTGGACTATGCCCCACGTTGGATAATGATTGTTGCAGATTGCGGATGATATCTTTCGTGGTGTTCGTTTCACACAAGATGCTTTGCCACTTAACAAGGCTGTCAGTTATTTTTATACGATTAATAACCGTTTCATATTCTGCAGGTGTCTCAAGGCGAGTTTCTTGTGCAGGTGTAGTGATTTTTTTTACTTTAATCGTTTTGTATTCAGCTGGAATAAGTTTGGTAATCATTTTTGGCGGCTCAAGCATTACCTTCTTTTTTATGTCTTTAAATACGGCAGGGTAAACCACTTTTTCGGTTTTCTCTGGCGTGATTAGTGTTTCTGAAGAGATTTTTTTGTATTCAGCTGGCACTTCTACAAGGCACATTATTTCCCCTGTTGAGTTATTCACTTTCTCGATGGGACCACGTCCTTTTTTCCAGGTAGTGTATGCTGATTTTACTAAAATTTTTTCATTGCCTGAACCATAAACAGCAGGTATTGTTTTATAGCCAGTATAGGCCTCTTTAACTAAAACTGATTCAGTTTTCCAGCTATATTTTGCAGGAATTAATTCAGCAACTTCTGATTGTTCTTTGACTAAGACATAATCTGTTACCTCTTTATAAATCGGTTGACTTGTTTCAATGCGGTAACTGGCCTCTTTTTTTAGCACTTTCTGGGTTTCAGTGCGATAAGTTGCTGGAATATGCACACGAGCATAACATTCGCCTGCTTTGGCATTAGGCGGTAATGGGTCGCCCGATTTAGTTTTATTTTTCGCGGATTTTAGTTGTTTATTTAACGCAGATAGTCTTTCTATATCTGAATTTGACTTATCAACTTGATTTTGTAGTTCTATTTTTTGTTCTTGAATCAAGTCAATTTCACTTTGCGATACAAAAAGTCGATTGTTAGACGTAGATGAGCAACCACTGGCTATCAAAGTTAGCAATAGTAGTCTGATGTTCCTTTTAATATTCATTGTACTTACTTTCATTTGGAGATTTTAGGGGGGTATAAAATGAAATAAATTGATATTGAAGTAAGTATAACTAGTAGCTAACGATAATTGCAAGATTGATTAGCCAGCCTAAAGAGTTCTTTACTAAAAACGGGACACTTTAAAAGTAAGGTATCTTGATGGTATATAAACTTTTTTGTTTCTGACCAAAACAATCTAAAACAGAGTTTGGAATACTTCAATTAAGTAAGCCTTTATTCGTACTTGATTTAAATTATTTGGGTTTGCATTTTGGAGCAAAGTAGAAATAACACCTGTTGACATTCTTGAACAATTTAATCCCAAGTCTGTAGAAAGATTTACCACCCCAAAATTGAGGGTCGTATGCTCAATGTGAAGTAAAAATTAATACAAGCGAGTTGAATATTTATGGAATGTGATATGCAAGAAAATTTTTGCTGAATCATTAGGATTAGCAATGCTCAAAGCTGAAATATAGCTAAAAAATTTAATAATTTCGCAACTTATTTTAGCCACAATTTAATTTTCAAATCGTAGCTAAATCCTTTCCTACAGGAGCTAAGGCAACTCGCAACAAATACCCCAACCCATCTTACTTGTCTTTTTGTCCGTTTTTACCGTTGTAGTAACAGTTACGTAACTAGCTATGCGCCCGTTACTACAACGGCAAAGACAAACAAAAATTCTGCGTAATATGGGTAGGTTATTTATTGCGAGTTACCTAAATAAAGCTTACATCTTTAAAGATTACCTTTAAAATTGCAGCCAGGATTGTCGTCCTCGCTTTCTAAAAGCCTTTTCATCTATGGTCATAAATTCACCTGTTTTTATTGAAAAAATCTTTTTATCCAGATTATCATCTGTGGTTTCAAGAATAACAGGAATTTGTCCCGTTCCCTTTAGAATCTTAATTCCCGAAGGCGGCTCCTTGTCATCATCCCCATCAACATCGCCATCTCCATTGGTATCTCTTAAATGATCATCTCTGTCATCAAAACTTCCGTCACCATTTACATCAAATGGAGATCCATCAAGCGATGATCCAGAAATTGCATCCAATTCCATTAGCCAGCTAAAACTTGAACTTTCCGGGGATGCACAAGGATCTGGATTTGGCGCAAAAGTAATAAATACAATTCGACCATTCTTTAAAATTGAACCTGAAATGACGCGTTCACCTTGGCTATTTGCTACGTTAGGTGGTAGCAAATCTAGATACCATCCATATTGTGGAGTCGATTCGTTTTCATAATCGACTGTTTCATCCGATGTTATTCGATAGGCATTGTCATTAGTAGATACCTCTGACAGTATTGAGTGCTGTTGCAGCTCATCTCTACCTGCAATTAAAGTAGAACTATCTGTCTCTGCATGGTTATCTCTTATTGCATAGTATGTCTGGACTTGAGTTGATGCACCAACTAGGTTATCACCTGTTTCAAAAAATTTCCCCGTTCCAAAATAAATCATTTGCCCACCATCGGGATGATTTCCTACTTGCGGTTTGGCAGTAATCGCTTGTGGTTTCACACATGGATCTTCACTACACGCTCTAAACAAAGGTTCTGGAGTTGTAGAGTCTCCAAAAGCAATATCCCATTGTGAAGTATTTTCAGAACTTATATCAAACTTCCATAAGTTACCTTGTAAATCACCTGCATAAATGACATCGGCAATACGATCATTGTCAGAATCTATTGCAATAGGAGTCGATAATCCATTTTGACCTCCTGCATTATTACCTAACTTTGTTTCAAGTTTTTTGATTACAGTACCGGTTTGAATATCAACAATAAACAGTGATGCTTTTTTGTTCACACTGTCAATACCGTTACCAAATATCGCCGCCCATGAACCATTATTAAGCCTGACAATTGAAGCTTCTCCTAAAATGTTACCAATGTCTGGATCATCACTATCTGATAATTCCCATAGGACTTTACTCCCATTAAAACCACTTTCAACAAAATCATCGGGATCAGTCACATCCAAGGCAAAAATCGCTTTTCCCCCTGCCCCTAAACTATTCACTAAAACAGTTTTCCAAGTGCTTGACCCAAAATAAGCATCTCCCACGCGAGGTGATCCATCTACAAAATACTGATGAGTATAAAGGGGGTCAGCCAGTTCTTTCAGGTTACCCATGATCGCATTAGGGATATAGGCAAACTTTTCTTGTCCTGTTTCCGCATTAAAGCCATGTAACATACCATCATTGCCCCCCGCATATAACATTGCGACTCTGCTTAAACCATTCTGAAAAGTCGTATAGGAGCTGCCTTCTGTTCCCTCTAACTCATCATAGCCATAGTATTCATCACTCACATAGGCAGGATTAGAATTAACTATATCCCCTAAATGTGCATGGCTATTACTATCTCCAAAGTGTTGCCTGTTTCTAAATTTACCTCCAGATTCTTGCTCCCAGTCACGATTTCCTCTAATGTATTGCAGCATTTTTTGCCGATTAGAAATGCCTGTAGCAATACCAAGTTCGGTTCTAGGTTCAAGTATTGCTTTTTGGGCAGTACTGATTGTACCCCAACGGAATTTAACGCCTTTAGCTCCCGATAAGCTTGGATTGTAGGAAAAAATATTTCTAGCATTCCATCCTGGCATTTGTTCCGTAGCAGTCCATAGAGGAGATGAGTCAACAATACCTGTTACTTTATTAATTGAAAAAGATAATAAATTACCATCCCAGTTTCCATTGTTAAACAGAGCCTGATACAAGCGAGTTGATGAATTTAATGAGGTTGAATTAGAGCTTAACGCTGTGACTGATGAATCAGCTTCTTCAATTTGTTCAAATGCATTTTTTAAAGCATTGACCATTTTATCCGGTCGATTTGCTAAAACATAGTTATCAGGCTGTCCATCGCCATCTGCATCCCATTCTGAAGTTGTCGCTCCTGGCGTTCCATCATTTGGATCATTGTCATCGTTATCGTCTATAAATCCACCATATTTACCTGTTAACCACAGCATATTATCACTTCCTAATGGTGGGTTTGCATTGTATTCCTGGGTATCGATCATGAACGTCCGAACAGTTTGCTTACCATCAAAATCTGAACGGATATCTTGAGTATTTGCATAATAGGCTAACCCAGCAACATAAAAACTATTTCCTCTTCCTATTGAGTCAATTTTCGTTCCCAATGAAGCTAACCCTTCCAAATTTCCTACGGCATTAGTTAAAGTAGTTACATTAATGCTTGTGTCAGGATTAGAAGGTTCGCCATAATCATCATTACTATATGTATTAGCCGTAAATGAAGTCCCCGGTAATTTTTTATCTAGCCATGGAAAAGCATCATTAATGGCAACAATAAAGTTCTTTTGACAACTATATTGAATAGGGTCGTCCCAAGTGGTAATAACGGGAAAACCACCATTTTCACCCGCTGTTAAATTGCTGGAATATTCCGGTGTTGGCCCCAGGTTTTTATAGTAACGAACAGTTTCGTAGAATAATTCACTCACTGGATCAAAACTTTTATACCCTGGGTTGCTAAATTTATTAATAAAATTGATTACACCAGATTTTGTAACATTGCTGGCAGTGGCATCAGTGGGATTTGGATTAACGACTAAAATTCCATTTTCATCGATTTCTTTTTCAGGATTAATCTCTTTCCCACCTGATCCATCGGGTCTAATCAAACCTGTATACTTCATATTTGCACGTAGCACCCCTCCATGACGCTCCCTGGTTTTGTTATATAAATAACTAGTAATCCCAAATCGCATGTTATCGGATTTGTTCTGAATAAGTCCTTCTGGTTTAAAGTGGCTATTTCCGTATGACTTACAATTATCTTCCAGACTCGCTGTTTGATCATTTGATATTACTGAAGAGTCACAAACTTTAACTTTCAAATTATAACTATTTGTAGGGCTGGATTTACTGTCTGATTTTGATGTTCCAAATTGCACACCAAATGACGTGTTGTAAATATGATAATCTGCCCCTGAAAGTGGTGTTACAGAACCTGGACTCACATTGATAGAAGACTCTACTCTTTTATAAGGAAACCAACTATCATTGTTTTGCTTTCTAGCTCTCCGTACTATTGTCTCATCTTCCAAATCAACGACTCGATTACCACCGGTCATTGTCACCACAAACATATCAATTGCTGTCATTGTGGCCCAATTCATAAAATTGCCACTAAATTTACCCCCCCCTTGGCATGAATGATCTGCTGCAGCGGCTTGGACAGGATAAAAATACCCCGATTCAGGGTTCCCCGTTGAACTATCAGACGCATGATCAGCATTGTTATAGCTGTAACATTTATTCGGATCAAAATAACCTAAATATTCCTCAGTTGAAAAATAGCATGTACCAACATTACTAGACCTACCTCCACAACTCGTTCCATTTGCCAATGTCCCCACTTGATCATTATAAGCAGCGCCTCCCATTGGAACTTCTACGGACATATTTAATAATATATTCGGGTTAACCGCTGCTATTAAATGTAAAGGTGTTTGCGCAAGACCAGCATAACTCACACTAATAGTCAGTAAACAGGTTGAAGCAAGAATGAATAATTTTTGAAAGGTTTTAATCATTTTTTTACTGAATAATTGGAGGAGGATTTATTTCAAATAAGTGGACTGCAACATGACTTTGGCTTTTGTACCCGGAATTAATGCTCTCGATGTTACTCGATAGTATTTTCTGGTTTGTACTGTGCTAGATTCAATACTATCAACTTGGGAATTATGTACCGGTAATTGCTCGACAATATATTTTGGTGGATTATCTATCCCACTAGATGAGGCTTTTACTTGATTGGAATTTTCCCAATCAACCCCACCGCCCTCTTTTTTCCACCAACCACTGGTAGGAGCAGCCGTAGTCAAATACATGCCTTTATCAGTTGTTGTGTCTGTGGTAACAAAATTATTAAAAGTAAACTCAGGAGAATTGCCAGACACTGGATCAACATATCTTTCTCCTTCGCGTAAAGCGAGTTCAGCAATATGCAGTGCTTCCTTATGAAGGCGATCATTATTGACCATTTTCTCTTCAAGAATATTCGTTTTCATAACAGAGACACCTAACACTGTAACTATCATTAAAATGATTAAACTTGTCGCTAAAACAGCTCCCTTTTGATTAGCAAAGGTATTTACGTTATTTATCTTCATAGTAAGTGGAGTAGACAAATTAAATTTTTACGAATACTGTTTATAAATATTCGTTCTACAAAACACGATTTCTTAGTGTTACTGTAGTGTTATATATCTTATAAAGGTGTTTATCTGGCGCTGTTTTGCTATTAAAACTGGTACTACCCGTTGCTTTAAACAAGTCAGGTTCACCATCTGAATTATGATCAAATATTGCATTCATTGGGTTTTCTGAAAGCGAAGGAAATGAAAGGGAAGTGTTAGCTAAATTATTTTTTTCAGAACCAAAAACCAAACCTATTTTCACGCTGATAATATTGTTCCAATTTGAAACAGAGGATGAAGTTACATACTTATTAACGGCATCATCAGCTGAGGTATCTTCCCCATATAAAATTTGCATATTGCTAACATTGCCAGCAAGAACTACAGGAGGTGTTGTTCCATCAACGGTACAGATCAAGTCTGAACCGCTTATACTAAAACTTAATTCAACATTTGTATCACCAACTTCGTTTCCTTCACAATCAATGACTCGTCCATCTACATTGCCTGAATTATTTACACTGCCATGAAATCGAATATTAATTTGATCTGAACTAGAGTTCCCCCCTTCACTACCGCTAATATAATCTCCTGCTGCAAATAAAGTATTCGCTGTAGCAAATGTAGTAGAGTTACTTTCCCATGCGTCTTTTTTATAACCAGCCAATCGGATATTCTCACTTAACATGCCTAAAGAGAATCGACTATTTTCCTCTATTCTTGCGACGGCATCTTGTACGTTATACGATTGTCTAGTGGTTACTAATAATTGAACGACCCCAGCGATCAGAAATAAACCTATTCCCATTGCTATCATGATTTCAATCAACGTCATACCCATTTGATGTTGTGCTATCGATGAATTTTCATTCCTTTTTTTCATAATGCTGTAGTCACTGAAAAACTAGTGTTGGCTGTTCCATCTCGATCATCATCCCAAAATACCTTAATAACGTGGAGAGATCCTTTTTGACATGCTGGGGTAGAGGAATCGCTACAAGATGGCGTTGACGTATCAACACATGGAAATGAACTCGTTCCATCTGTACAAGTTGGGAGAGTTCCATCATTGCATGAGGTTTCACAAGTTACCGTTCCGTAACCATTTGGAAATAACGAGGTCAACCCCTTTCCCCAAGAATATATATCAGATAGAGCTAATTCTTGATCATTACATTTAGTGCCTGAAGTTGTTCCACTATAATCTGTGACACAATCGTATCCAGGATTTGAAGATAAAGTTGATGTGTCGATAGCAGCATATCGATTATTATTGAGTCCTTCTGAATTGGCACGCATACGATCTGCCATATCATTAATAGTGCTGATGACTTGCGACTTTAAATAGGCACTGTGATTGTTTTTTAACCCTTGTGCTTGAAGTCCAACCATACCAAGAATACCAACTGACAAAACAAACATAGTTACCAAAACTTCTATCATGGAAAAACCACGACACCTTTCGAGTAGAGAATTTTTCATCATTTTAGCTACAGGTTGGGCTTGCAGTGGATAAGCTTATTCTGCCTGTCTTACTCAGAATTTTTACGTTTGCATAGTTAGCTCCTCTGCTATCACAAAAAGTAAAGGTAGATTGAGCCGTTATAAACCCTCTTCCATTGATCGTAACTTTTGCTGAAGCAGGAGATGTTGTTATATTAATATCGTCGTTAATAGCCTGTTGAATTTTTAAAATGGTATCTTCACTATCCTTATCACCATCCCCATTAATATCGACAAAAACAATCCAGCCATCATCCCAACTACCTGAATCATTACAATTTGTTCCTTCAGAATTGCGAGAACATAAAGTAACAGATTCCCCTTGAGTAACCGCCACACTTTTCGCAAAATGAAAGTAGGACGTAAATTCATTGCGTAATGTAGTTTGTCGATTATCCTTAATAATACTGCTAAAACCAGGAATTCCAATGGTTAGAACAATACCTGCGATAGCTAAGACAATTATCAATTCAATTAGGGTAAAACCATCATTTCCTTTTGTTTTTGAATCCAGAAAATATAAAAACCCCGTAGATGAATACATTGATAAATTTCCAAGTCTGAAATAGATAAAGAAAGAAGTTACTAATTAAAAACTTAGTTCAATTCAGAGATAAAAATTAATTATTAGCACTTTTTTTCTCGAAATTTGGTTAAAAACGTGAATAGGTTTGCAAATTTAAGCTATCGATTTGGATTGGAAATTGAAATAAAGGAAAAAAACTAGATTTTCAACTGATAAAGTTTATCACTTGCGTCTTTGAAAAGACTGGGTTGCAGAATTAAATAAGATGACCGTGTTGTCAAATTGAAACAGATACTTGTTCTAAGGGAGATGGAAACAAAGAAGCATCCAATAGTGCTGGTCTTTTTGTCCATCTTTAGCAGTGTAGCAACAGATACGTAGCTTGCTATGCGCCAGTTGCTACACTGCTAAAGACAAACGAAAATTCTGCCCAATATTGGAGGATTATTTATTTCCAGCTCCCTAAGCTGGACACTTTTACTGATATTGTTTTTTTGTTTTAATTAAGAGCCTCTTGTAAAACTTGGAGTTTTACAAGAGGCTCTAGGGTTCAAAAATTTTCTTGGTTGCAATCGAATTAAAGTCTCAAATATTATTTACCTTTTTTATAAATTAAATTATAAACCTTAAATCCAAGAATAGTTGATGATAATAATAATGTGATAGAGTTTGCAAAAATGATGGCATAGTCGACCTTTTGTATCCCATAAATTAACCAAAAAAATACACCTACGGTAAACATTGTGTACATGCTAAGGGAAAGTGATGTGGTGTCTCTGGTCTTTATAGTCAAGATGGCTTGAGGTAAAAAGGAAGCGGTGGTAAAAAATGCCGCACAAAAGCCTAAAATTTCAGTTGTGGTCATTATTGAATATATTTGGCATTAGATTGGGTGTTGTGGATGATCTAAGGAAGGTTGGTTGTGGGGTAAGTAGTTTTCTAAGGGAGTCTGATAAATTGAATTTAAACCTTTTATTTAGCAAGCCCATTATTTAGCCATTCTGCTTTATTTCATGAATTAAAAGGTTGCGGTTATGTTATCAAGCTACGCTTGATAACATAACCGCAACCTACGCTTTTAACATATGAATAAATAGTTAGGATGGACTTAAAGTTTTTAAGAATTAACTGGCAGCTATTCCAGCAATATTATAACCGGCATCAACATAAGTAATTTCCCCCGTAATGCCTGATGCTAAGTCAGAGCATAAGAAAGCTGCTACGTTGCCAACTTGTTCGATGGTAACATTTTGTTTTAAAGGCGCTGTGTCAGCAGCTCTACTGAGCATGGATTTAAAATCATTGATTCCCGCAGAGGCTAAGGTTCTGATCGCACCGGCAGAGACAGCATTAACACGGGTGCCTTCTGCGCCTAATGAATTTGCCATATAACGTACGTTTGCTTCCAAACTGGCTTTGGCAACGCCCATGACGTTATAGTTTGTGACTGCACGCTGTGAGCCTAAATAAGTTAGAGTGAGTAATGAGCCTTTACGACCTTTCATCATTTCTCTGCCGGCTTTTGCTAAGGCAGTAAAGCTGTATGAACTGATGTCATGGGCTAATGAAAAGTTTTCTCGTGTTGTCGCGTTAACGTAATCACCATCTAAAGCATCTCGAGGTGCAAATGCAACCGAATGAATAATGCAATCAAGTCCATCCCAATGTTTGCCTAATTCTGTAAAAACATTGTTAATTTGTTCATCACTAGAGACATCAAGTTCTATGGCAATGTTAGAATCACATTCTCCAGCCATTTTAACGACACGGTCTTTCAGTCTTTCATTTTGGTAAGTAAATGCAAGTTCTGCGCCTTCTCGATACATGGCTTGGGAAATTCCCCAAGCGATAGATTTGTTACTGGCTAAACCGATAATTAGGACTTTTTTACCTTGCATAAACCCCATTTTTTTCTCCCATCGTATTTTTTAGAATTGGCAAGAGTATACCACTTTTGCTAGGTTATTAATGCGTCAAAGAATTTGTGGGGTGGATTTTGAAAAATTGTTTATAATCGACCAGATAGTATTAAATATTAACGATATTAAGAATGAAAAAGTTATTTGCCATTAAAGATGTAATTTTGTTTAGTTTGATTCTGTTATTGATAATTTTGCTGCTTTTGTCTATGAATCAGGTTGATCGGCAATGGCAGAAATTAACCAGTATGGAAAATGCGTTAGCGGAGCAGTCAAAAGATGTGAGTGCATTACGTGGTTCGCTAACTGCATTACATCAGAGAATATCAACGGGAAACTTTGTTACACAAGCTGGAATGAAGCAGACAAATGTCAGTCAAATTCCACCAGCATTTAAGCGCGCCTATGAAGCGACTCAAAAAGAAGATTTTTCCACAGGAGGCTGGTTTGTTAATTCTTTTGCTAATACATTACAAAGTATTACGCCGTTAGTTTCTACTGATTTATATTCATCAATTGTACAAAGCTATGTTTTAGAATCTTTATTAACCCGTGATTCGGACACATTGGAGTGGCAAGGTTTGTTAGCTAAGTCTTGGCAGGTGAGTGATGATGGATTGGTGATTACTTTTCAATTGCGTCAAGATGTGGTTTTTTCTGATGGTGAACCCTTTGATGCGTCTGATGTTGCGTTTTCCTTTAATTTTATAATGAATGAAACAATTAAAGCACCGCGTGAAAGGGCTTTTTATAAGCAGATAGAAAGTGTGGTCGTTAAAGGTAAATTTCAGGTGGTTTTTACTTTTAAAGAACCTTATTTCAAAGCACTTGCTTTTGCGGGTGGAATGGCGATTATGGCAGAGCATTTTTACGCTCCTTATCTTAAAACACCTGAAAAGTTTAATCAGTCTAAAGGTTTATTGTTAGGTACAGGGCCTTATCGTTTAGCTAATCCAAAAAGTTGGAAAACAGATCAGGACGGCTTGGAACTTATTAGGAATACTCGTTATTGGGGTCCAGTTCAGGCGACTTTTGACAGGGTTTCATGGAGAATCATTCAAAATGAAAGTGCGCGTTTAACAACCTTTCGCAATGGCAAAATTGATGTCTATGATGATGCACAGCCTATTGATTTTGAAAAGCTAAAAACCGATAAACAATTAACTAAATTAAGTCATCGTTTTAATTATGTAGCACCCACCAGTGGATATGGTTATATCGGCTGGAATCAGGTGTCAGATGGTAAGCCTACTCGCTTTGCAGATAAACGGGTACGCCAGGCAATGACATGGTTAATTGATAAACAAAAAATTGTGGATGAAATTTTCCTGGGCTATAGAAAACCAGCAGTGAGCCCTTTTGGTTTAGGTAGTCCTCAACATGACCCGACAATAAAACCACGAAAATTAGATATTGCTAAAGGTAAGGCTTTATTGAAAGAAGCAGGGTTTGAAGATCGAGATGGTGATGGAGTAATAGAAGGTGCTGACGGAAAGCCTTTTAAATTTGAATTAATATATTTTGGTAATAAAGAAACGACAAAAAGATTAGTTTTATTACTTAAAGATATGTATGCCAGAGCAGGGATTAAACTTGTTCCTATTCCATCTGAATGGCCTGTGATGTTGGAAAAGCTGGATAAGAAAGATTTTGAAGCGATTACTTTGGGGTGGGGTGGATCTATTGAAAGCGATTTGTATCAAGTTTTCCACAGTTCTCAAATTGAAGAAGGAGATAATCGAACGGCGTATTCTAATGCTGAATTGGATAAGGTTATTGATGAAGCACGAAAAACGATCGATGAAGAAAAACGAATGGTACTTTGGCAAAAAGCAGAGAGAATAATGTATGAAGATTTACCCTATACCTTTCTTACCCAAAAGATGGAGCTTGGTTTTGCCAGTAAACGAATAAAAAACCAACGAATGACAAAAACAGGATTGAATATCGGGGGAACGCCAACAGAAAATTATATTCCTAAGTCTTTGCAAAAACATACGCATTAATCTGACATGTTAAATTATCTCATCCGTAGATTATTATTAATGATACCTACGCTATTTGGAATTACTCTTATCGTTTTTTCAGTCATGGCAGCCGCACCGGGTGGAATTAGTGCGCAAGGATTAATTCAGGGACAAGATCTGAAACCTGCCGAGAAAAAGGCATTGCTTGATTATTACAACAAACGCTATGGATTGGATGATCCAGCTCCCGTCCAATATTTACGTTGGTTGAATAATGTATCACCGATCGGATTCACATTTGATGACGATAATAACATCGAGTCTTTTTCTTTTAGTAAGGGCAGTGACTTGGGTGAAAGTTTTAATTATGGACGTTCTGTTTCTGCTTTAATTTCCGAGCGGTTGCCTATAACGCTCTTGCTAAATGTCATTACCATACCTTTTATTTATGTTATCGCCATTGTCGTCGGCATAAAAGCCGCGTCAGATAGAGGAGGGGGCTTTGATGTGGGTTCCAATGTGATTATGTTAGGTATGTGGTCAGTTCCAACTATGTTGATTGGCGTGTTATTAATAGGTTTTTTTGCCAATACACAGCATTGGCTATGGTTTCCGACGGCTGGGTTGAGTGATCGGGCTGCACACGATATGACTTATTTACCTAATGGGTTTTCATTCGTTTCAATTGCAAAAATATTTTTGTTGATGATAACCGGAGCCTTTTCGATGGTGTTATTAAGCCAATGGGGGCGGCGATTACCACGCACAATTGTTGCGGCAATTTTAGGTGGACTATTGGGCGGCTGGATGGCAAATTCCCATCCAGAAACATTGTTGTTTAACTGGATATTGTTACCAATGTTGGGCGCATTAACCCTTACTATCCTTGCATGGGTCGATTTTTCGGCATTACGCATCGGAGGGCTTGGGGTTATCGGTGCTTTTCTGGGTTTAATACTGGCATTTATCTGGATACCCGAATCGCCAGAAAGAGGTTATTTATTTGATCGATTATGGCATTTGGTTCTGCCTATTGTTACCTTGTCTTATGGCAGCTTTGCATTTTTAGCCAAATTGATACGTACTTCGGTGCTTGAAAACATGGAAAAAGACTATGCACGAACCGCTCGTGCTAAAGGAGTTTCTGAGGATAATGTGATGCGTATGCATGTGTTTAGAAACAGCTTGATACCCTTAATTACGGCATCAGCCGGAATATTACCCAGTTTGCTTGCTGGCTCTGTCATTGTTGAATCTATTTTTAGTATCGATGGCATGGGGAAGCTTGCTCTTGAAGCCGTGAATGGACGGGATAAAGAATTAATGTTATCAATTACTTTAATTAGTGGCTTTCTTACATTAATTGGTTATTTGATTACTGATTTCCTTTATACCTTAGTTGATCCTCGGGTTTCTTATGACTAGTCATTCGGACATTCAACCAAAAACAATTGCTTCATCTGGTTTTTTACAGCGAGTTTTAAAACTGACTTTTTCCGGCTGGGGTGCAAAAATAGGTGCTTTCTGGGTTGGGTTACTGGTAATAATGGCAGTATTTGCTCCCTTTATTGCGAACACTGTGCCTTTACTGGCAAGCCAAAATGGAGGGCTGACTTTTCCTTTTCTTCGATATTTTACAATTGAAGATACGCTTTTTTTATCTGCTTTTATCGTTCTATTACTAATAGTGAAAACATCCGTTTTCAAAACAGCTTCTCAATCAATTCTGGCATTTTTTTTCTTGATGTTCATCATAAGTATCTTGGCAAATCTATTTGTTAAACCTCCTGCATTAATTATTTATGATGATTTTCGCTTGCTACAAAAACAGGGTGAGTATGATTGGGCAATCAATGCTCCGATTGCTTTTTCAGCACAAGATTATATGCGAGATGTGAGTGAATCACCTTTGCGAGCGCCTCTAGCTGAAAGTCAGTTTACTCATTTAATGGGAACCGAAGAGAATGGGGCTGATGTATTTAGTAGAATGATTCATGCGTCTCGAGTTGCCTTATCAATAGGATTTATTGCGACAGGAATAGCGTTGGTCATTGGTGTTTTTTTGGGGGGATTGATGGGGTATTTTTCCGGTATTGTGGATATGCTGGGAATGCGTTTGGTAGAAATATTTGAATCAGTCCCTACCTTATTTTTATTGCTGACTTTTGTGGCTTTCTTCGGTAGAAATATTTACCTTATCATGGTCATTATTGGGTTAACCAGTTGGTCGGGATATGCACGTTATGCACGTGCAGAATTTCTTAAATTGCGTAAGCAAGACTATATTCAAGCGGCGATTGCTAGTGGATTACCTTTAAATTCTATTTTGTTTCGACATATGTTACCCAATGGCGTTGCGCCTTTATTAGTCAGTGTCAGTTTTGGCGTTGCATCTGCCATATTAGCGGAAGCAACGTTGAGTTTTTTAGGGCTTGGACCAGTGGATGCCCCATCATGGGGGCAGATGCTTAATCAATCTATTCGTGCATCGACATTTAACTGGTGGATGGCTGTTTTTCCGGGTGGTGCAATTTTTATGACCGTTTTTGCCTAC
>VAPK010906035.1_pt1 | contig 16492 bp, 11 predicted proteins | sample 3395031 | NCBI WGS metagenome assembly VAPK01 (sample SAMN08290443, study PRJNA428436) | hydrothermal vent metagenome | isolation source: Deep-sea hydrothermal vent chimney 1 | place: Pacific Ocean: Juan De Fuca Ridge
CCTAAACGTCAGGAAATCCGGGTTGACTTAGAAAAACTGGATAACCTCATAAATCTTATCGGCGAGATCGTCATCGCCGAGAATATGGTGATTCACAGCCCCGATCTTCATAATCTAGAGCTGGATAATTTCAACAAGGCGGCCGGCCATCTAAGTAAGATTGTCCGTGAATTACAGGAAATGGCCATGATTATCCGCATGCTGCCCATCTCCGGCCTCTTCCGGCGCATGATGCGGCTGGTGCGCGATCTTTCCCGTAAATCCGGCAAAAAGGTTGAGCTCCGGCTGGCAGGAGAGGACACCGAGATGGATAAAACAGTAATTGAGAAAATAACCGACCCTCTGGTTCACCTGATAAGAAACAGTCTTGACCACGGAATCGGCACCCCGGAGGAACGCGCGGCCGCCGGTAAGCCGGAGAGCGGGATATTAAGACTTGAGGCCCGCCACGAAGAGGGTGAGGTGCAAATCACCATCAGTGATGACGGCCGGGGTATGGACAAGAAAAAACTCATTGCCAAGGCCGTGGACAAGGGGCTGATTGAGGGCGATGACCCCCAGCTCAGTGATGCCGAGGCCCTGCAGCTTATCTTCAAACCCGGTTTTTCCACCGCCGAGCAAATTACCGACATCTCAGGCCGCGGGGTGGGCATGGATGTGGTGCGCAAAAATCTTGAGGATATCAAGGGCAGGGTGGACGTGGTAAGCGAGCTGGGTGCCGGCACCACCATTACCCTCCACATCCCTCTGACCTTGGCCATTATTGACGGTATGCTTATCCGGGTCGGCGGCTCCCGCTATATAATCCCCATTCTCTCCATCCGGGAGTCCTTCAAACCTGATCCATCGGCCGTCACCATTACCCCAGACGGCCAGGAACTGGTACGGGTACGTAACAGCCTCCTGCCAATACTCCGCCTCCATAAGATTCATAATATTGACCCCGACAGCCGCCGTTTCGAAGACGGAATCCTCATTATTCTCGAATCAAGAGGGGGCAATATCTGCCTCTTTGTGGATGAACTCCTGGGCCAGCAGCAAACCGTTATAAAAAGCCTTTCCCAATACATCGGCCGGCAGGGTGAGGTAAGCGGAGTCTCGGGCTGTACCATACTGAGCGATGGTGAGGTCTGCCTGATTCTGGATGTCCAGGCCCTTGTCGAATAACAAAAGCAGTAAAGGAGATAACAATGACGGATGAAACCGATGATGAACTGTGGGATGATGACGAAGACACCCAGAAAGACAAATATCTGACCTTTCATCTTGCCGCCGAGGATTACGGTCTTGATATTGCCTGCGTTACCGAAATTATCGGCATCCAGAAGATTACCGTCGTGCCCAATATGCCGCCCTTTATCAAGGGGGTCATAAACCTGCGCGGCAAGGTGGTACCCATCATAGATATCAGGTGCCGTTTTGAGATTGAAGAACGCGAATATGATGAGCGCACCTGTATAATTGTGGCCGATATCAAAGGCACGGCGGTAGGTCTGATTGTTGACCAGGTAAACGAGGTCATAGATATTCCCGAAGAACGCATTGAACCACCCCCGGAAAGCGGCGGCCAGAGTTATTCCCACTATATCAGCGGCATGGGCAAAGTTGGAGACAAGGTAAAAATTTTATTAGACATCAACACCCTGCTCTTTGATGAAGAAATAGAACAGTTAGATCAGCACGATTCAAAAAGATAAAAAAACGACACCCCCCGAGCATACGGGGCCAGAAACTCAAACCGCGGACATAGACCTTCGGTCACCCATTATCAATATGAGTAACCCGGATAAATTATTTTTTCAGCAAAAGGAGACCAGAGATGAAAATCTTCACCAAATTAACCGGATCGTTCGCCATCGTAGCCCTAATCTGCGCTATTGTAGGCTTTGTGGGCTGGCAGGGAATTAAGGCCACTAATAATGGACTTAACGAGGTTGTCAACAGAAGCCTGCCAGGCATAAAGGCCATGGGTCTCCTCATGGAGGGGATGAACGGCATCAAGAGTGCTGAGCGCACCATGATTATCTCCTCCATTGATTACAAGACCAGAGAACACGAGTACAACATTCTTGAGAAACGCTGGGCCATATTCAACCAGGGCTATAATTTATACGATTCCCTGAGCAAAACTCCAGGGGAGAAAAAGATCTGGCAGAAAATAAAAGCCACCACCATCTCCTGGAAGGCCGAGCACAAACAGTTAGTCGAGCTGGTGCATACCGTCAAGATGGATGATATAGAGTCATTAGAGGCAATCCTCTGGCACCGGCAGTTAGATCATATAAACTGGGTCAAACAATTAGAGGAGGCAATCACCCAGGGCCGGGAGTTCACCGGCCAGCTCGACCCGGCCAAATGCGGTCTCGGTAAGTGGATGGCTACCTATGTCTCCTCTGACAATACCTTTAACAGCAGGTTAAGTGCCCTGGCTCCCCCCCATGAACATTTGCACGCCTTAGGCCGTAAAATCAATAATTTAATAGCCCAGGGCAAGACTACCGCCGCCCAAAAGATCTTTGATCAAGAGGTAAAACCTACTCTTGCTAAAATTGAAAGACATTTTGGTATATTAATCGCCGCTGTACGGGTCAATATAGCCGCTCTGAATCAGGCCCGCGGGATTGCCTTTGGCAGCGAACGAGTCATCTTCAGCAAATTAAGTCAGGAGACCGACGCCCTCCTGGCCCTGGTGGGAAAAGAGGCGGATAAAACCCGTGAACGAGGGCTGGCCACGGCCAACCGCAGCACCACCATAGCCCTGATCACGGTAATCATCGGTATTTTTATTGCTTTGACCTTTGGTTTTTTCCTCTCCAAGGGTATTGCCGACCCCACCAATAAGGTTGTACGGATTATTGAAGAAATGAGTAAAGGCCATCTCAAGGAACGACTTAACATGAACCGGAGTGATGAAATTGGTCAGATGGCTAAAACCCTGGATAACTACAACAATGACCTCCAGAATGGTACGGTAAAGGCCCTTACTATGCTGGCCGCCGGCGATCTCACCTTTGAGGCTGTTCCCAAGGATGCCGATGATGCCCTTGGTAATGCCTTGAAAAAAGCCGGCGATGACCTGAACATGATCATCAACGAGATCAATATGGCCGCCCAGCAGATCGCCGCCGGCGCTAATGAGGTCTCCAATTCCAGCCAGGCCCTGAGCCAGGGAGCCACCGAGTCGGCCGCCGCCCTGGAGGAAATCGCCGCCTCCATGACCGAGCTGGCCTCCCAGACCACCACCAATGCTGAAAATGCCAATCAGGCCAACCAGCTGGCCCAGCAGTCCCGTGACGAAGCGGAAAAAGGCAACCACCAGATGAACGATCTCATGGGGGCCATGGTCGAGATAAACGAGTCTTCCCAGAATATTTCCAAGATCATCAAGGTAATTGATGAAATCGCCTTCCAGACCAACCTGCTGGCCCTAAACGCCGCCGTAGAGGCAGCCCGGGCCGGTAAACACGGTAAGGGCTTTGCCGTGGTCGCCGAAGAGGTCAGAAACCTGGCCGCTAGAAGCGCGAAGGCCGCCCGCGAAACGGCAGAATTAATCGAAGGCTCGGCCGAGAAAGTGGCAACTGGCTCCCAGTTGGCCGACCATACCGCTGAGGCCTTAAAGGGGATTGTTACAGGTTCCACCAAGGTCACTGATTTAGTGGCGGAGATCGCCGCCGCCTCCAACGAACAGGCCAACGGTATAGCCCAGGTCAACCAGGGACTAAGCCAGATTGAGCAGGTAACTCAGCAGAACACCGCCGCCTCCGAAGAGGGGGCCGCGGCGGCGGAAGAACTCTCCAGCCAAGCCGAACAAATGCGCGGAATGCTGGCCAGGTTCACCACCCGTAACCATACTGGCGGCCGGAGATCCAGCCAAAGTGCCCTGCCCCATCCTACCGCAGGAATAAATGAGGCAGCCCGTAGCAACTCTCCGCGGCCCAGCGAGATAATCGCCCTTGATGATTCGGAATTCGGTAAATTCTGAGTAAATATTCGGCAACGGCTCTTAGGAAAGCGATCAGGCTGACTCACATAGGACAACTATGCTTCGCCAGCCTGATCGCCTACCTGCAAACCGTTGCCAAACATTTACGGTTTGGGCGGTTTTTGTTACCTTTAAGTGCAAACCGAATATTCACAATTCTGAGGATAACCAGCTAAGCTGGAATCAGCCGCTGGACGAGGCAGGGTGTGCCCACCGGCAGGTCGCTTCCGGCGCTCAGACGAAAGAACATACGGGTTAATCAACCAACTGATATGTGGGAAACAACCATAAACACCGAAATATCCGCCACCAGCGCCATCACCAGCGCCATCACCATTAACAGCGAAGAATTCAGGTTGCTGAGGGATCTGGTTTATGAGCGTTTTGGCATTAACCTCACCGAAGCCAAACGATCCCTGGTGGTAAGCCGTCTGCAAAATGTCCTCCAACTCCAGGGCTTTGATAATTTTAAAAGCTATTATCAATACCTTATAACCGACCGTACCAACCAGGGATTAAATGAGTTAATCAACCAGATTTCCACCAATTTTTCATATTTTTATCGGGAAAACGCCCATTTTGATTTTTTCTCCCGCCATGCCCTCCCCCAGCTAATAGAAAAACTGCGCCAGCACGACAGTTATGATATCCGCCTGTGGACGGCAGGCTGTTCCACCGGAGAAGAACCCTATATGCTTATCATGCTGATGATGGAACATCTCGGCCTTGATTATGGGAACTGGAATGCCGGGCTCCTCGCCACCGACATTTCGGAGAGGGTTCTAAAGATGGCGGCAGAGGCGGTATATCCCCTTGACCGCATAGAACGGGTCCCAGCCCATATCCGCCAGCGCTATTTTAAAGCGGCGGGTTCCGGACTGGCCACGGTAAGCAGCAAGGTTAAACAGGATATAACCCTGCGCCGTTTTAACCTCATGAACCCGTTTCCCTTTAAAAAGCCCTTCCAGATGATCTTCTGCCGCAACGTAATGATCTATTTTGATAAACCGACCAGAGATAAGCTGATAAAACGTTTTCACCAATTCCTTGAGCCCGGCGGTTATCTCTTCATTGGGCACTCAGAGTCTCTGGGCCGCACTCAGCAGCTCTACAAATATATAATGCCGGCCTGCTATCAGAAGTTAGATGACAGACAACCACATCACACTACCCATAATAAGACTGTTTAAAATCCGTCATTTTATCAACGTATCATTCTAAACATAAAAATGCCATCCAAGCCAAAACGAAAAATCAGAGTTCTTATAGTCGACGACTCATCACTGGTGCGCCATATATTAAGTGACGGCATAAATGCCGACCCCGATTTGGAGACGGTGGCTACGGCTCCGGATCCATTTGTAGCGAGAGATAAAATTATTCAGTTGAAACCCGATGTCATGACGTTGGACGTGGAGATGCCGCGCATGGACGGGGTGGAGTTTCTACGCCGTCTGATGCCGCAATACCCCATTCCGGTGGTCATGGTGAGTTCCCTTACCCAGCGTGGTAAAAAAATCACCTTGGATGCCCTTGATGCCGGAGCGGTGGACTTTGTCTCCAAACCGGGCATAGATATGACCCGCGGCCTGCAAGGCATGATGACCGAACTCTGTACCAAGATAAAAATCGCCTCCAGCGCCAATGTCGCGCACTGGAAAAACAAAAAGTTGATACTCCCCAGCCAACGCCGTTTGCTGGATAACGGAACACTAACCAAGTCCAACGACAGGATCATCGCCATAGGGGCCTCCACCGGCGGCACTGAGGCCGTGCGTATAATATTAAGCGGACTGCCAGCCGCTGCCCCGGGCGTCATAGTGGTACAGCACATGCCGGCGGGTTTTACTAAAATTTTTGCCGAGCGTCTGAACATATGCTGTGCCATGCGGGTCAAAGAGGCCCAGACCGGCGACCAGATTATGAAAGGTCTGGTATTAATCGCACAGGGCGAGAAACATATGACCATCAGCCACACTGGCGGCATCTACAAGGTTATCTGCAAGCCGGGAGAAAAGGTCTGCGGTCACCGGCCCTCTATAGAGGTAATGATGAACTCCGTGGCCCGCCAGGCCGGAGCCAGAGCCATCGGTATCATGCTCACCGGCATGGGGCATGACGGGGCCGACGCCATGCTCGCCATGCGTAAGGCCGGAGCCCGGACCCTGGCCCAGGACGAAAAATCATCAGTGGTCTTCGGCATGCCGAAAGAGGCTTACGAACGCGGCGGCGCCGAGCGTCTGCTGCCCATAGACAATATAGCGGGCGAGATTATAAAATTATTATCTAATCGTTAAGAGGGGGTAAAAACAACAAAATGAATATTATGATAGCTGAAGACGACCCAACCTGCGGCACCCTGCTGCAGGAATTACTACGGCCTTACGGGGAATGCCAGAGAGCCCAGAACGGCTTAGAGGCAGTGGAGCTTTATAGACAAAGTTTGAGAAAAGGCCCGCCATTTGACCTGATCTGCCTTGATATTATGATGCCCGTCATGAACGGCCAGGATGCCCTACGGGAAATAAGAAGATTAGAACGCCAACACGGCATCGGCGGCTTCGACATGGTAAAAATCGTTATGACCACGGTTCTGGAGGATGCCAAAAACATTATCCAGGCTCTGGTTCGAGGACCCTGCGAGGGCTATATAACCAAACCCATATCCCGGCAGGCCATTAAGGAGAAGATGAAGGAGCTGGGGTTTAAAAAGTTACCCTGACAATCACGCCCGGTTCCCAGACACAATGGAATAAGTCGTGACAAAGCCAAACCTTTGACAGATAATCACAACATTAAAGAGGTGTTTATAGCCCTATCTGCACCTTTAAAAGGCACTATTCACCAAACACCTTCCTAATCACGGGGCCCAGATTATCTTCCAGCAAAGGTTTCATAACCACAGCCTTGATTCCCAGAGCCAGGGCCTCCTCCTCATTTAACTGCTCATAATTGCCGGTACAGATGATGACCGCCATGTCAGATCTAATGGCCATCACCTCCTGAGCCAGCTGCATACCGCTTAAACCAGGCATAACCTGATCAACAATGAGCAGATCATAATCAGCGGGAGACTTTTTAAATATTTTCAAGGCCTCATGACCGCTGCTGAGCGCGGTAACCCGGTAACCGAGACGTTCCAAAAGCAGACGGCCAAGATCGGCGATTATTTCCTCATCGTCGACAAAGAGAAGGGACTCGCCGCCATTAACGGCAAGCCTGGCAGCAGCGTCATCACCATCTTTCAAGGCCACAGCTTCCGTTTCTATCGCCGGCAGATAAACCGCGAAGCTGGTACCCACGCCAACCGCACTGTTCACCGTCAGCCAGCCGCCATGGCTGCTGACGATACCCTGCACCACGGACAACCCCAGCCCCGTTCCTTTACCAACCTCCTTGGTGGTAAAATAAGGATCGAAGATGCGCTCCTTGACATTCTCGGCAATTCCACAGCCAGTGTCACTGACCCGCAGGCGGACGTAGGAGGCCGGCTTAAATTTACCGCTATCTGGCAGATCTACCGCGGATACATCCACGCAGGCCAGCTCTACAGTCAGGCGGCCGTCCTTATTCTCCATGGCGTGGGCGGCATTAGTGCAGAGATTCATCAACACCTGATGAAGCAGGGTGGGATCAGACATAATCTGGGCACAATTATCAATACTCTGGGTGATCTCAATGGTGGCGGGCAGGCTTGCCCGTAAAAGTTTCAAGACCTCATTGACAATGAGATGGGGAGAAATGGGCTGACTCTCCTGCTCCTGCTGACGGCTGAAAAAAAGAATCTGGCGCACCAGATCACGGGCCCGGCGGCCGGCCTGCAAGACCAGCTCTATATACTCCCCGGCTTCGTTACTGCCCGACACCTCATGTTTGACCAGTTCGCCATAACCCAGAATAGCGGTAAGTATGTTATTGAAATCATGGGCAATACCCCCGGACAGAGTGCCGATAGCCTCCATCTTCTGGGCCTGCCGTAATTGACGGGCCAGATCGGCAGTCTGCCGTTCATGCTCCACTTGCTCCGAGATGTCACGCAATATCCCCAGGGCGTGCCAGGACTCATTATAGGATATAGACGATACCGAGACCTCCATGGGAAATTCCCGGCCGTCCTTTCTAAGCGCCGCCGCCCGGATTGTATGGTTCACCGCCTTACCGGTTCCATTTTGCATAAAACGTCCAAAACCACGGGCAAAATCTCCATGGTAACGGGAGGGAGCCAGCAGACTGTGCAAGTCATGACCCAACAGTTCCCCGTCTTCATATTCAAAGATGGTGGCAGCCGCTGGATTACAGAAAACAATCTTACCGTGAGCGTCAATCATAAAAATGGCGTCAGTAGCGGCGGTGGTGATTGATTCATACATATCCTCCCGCAGACGCAACTCGGCAGCCTGACGGCTTAAAATCTGATTAGCGGTCTTCAGCTCACCTTCAAGATATTCCAATTCCTTCAGAACCAGAGCCCATTTCCTGAACCCCGCCCCCAGGAATAAAAAACCAAGCAGAAAGCAGATATCAGCAATACTTTCCAGACTGTTAGCCTTGGAAACAGCATAATTCAGCGGCCGAAACTCAGCGCTTATCTGGACAATCAGGGCAAGGGCTATGAAAATTCCGCCTAAAGCCACCAGACGTGAAACAGGTCTTCTCCTAAAAACTATGGAACTCTTAATATTGACAATTTTATAGGTGATAAAAAACAGAAGCAGAACGCCGATAGATTTCAACAAGATATTTAAGATCATGGTGATAGAGATTTAAACCAATTATTCAGCATTTTCAAAGCAAAAAAGGGGGACTTGGCAAAATAAACCAAATCCCCCTTTTTATAAACTTTTGGAGCCGGTGATGGGAGTTGAACCCGCGACCTACGCATTACGAGTGCGTTGCTCTACCACTGAGCTACACCGGCCGATATATGAACAGAGCGGCCATTCACGGCCCATCTCTCTGGCAAGATGATGACGGCTTTAACGGACGATTAAGAACGGGGCCGCCATTCACGTTTCTGCTCTTAACAATTTTGATAAAATCTGTCAAGATAACTATGCGGGGAGTACCTGTGTCTCTCTGATTTCACGTTCCCCGACATCTATTTCAATCGTTCCGTCATCCCCCTGGCAGACCACTACTCCAGGCTGAGGGCAGCCATCGGCCCCTTTTTTGCCATAACGGGCCACCAGAGCGGCAGCCATCACCAACTCCGCGGGATCCTTTAAATATCGTAAAACCCCAGTGGGCCCCGGCCGATCCTTCAACATCAAGCATCTGTCCCCAGCCTGCCGCAGACCATCGAGGGTACTGTTCTCCGACTCCTTACGACCGATAACCAGCCAGCCGCCCATGGGCAGCCTGAATTGACGCCCCACCATGAGTAAACGCATATCAGCCGCCGATACCCGCTCATGCTCAGCGTAATAACCCTTGATGCGCTTGGAAACTATGGGGTCGGTGAGAATACAGCCGCCGGCCGGGGTTGGATAATCATCAAAGCCGAAACTGGCCGCCATAGCCATCTGCCCAGCCCGGCTGCGGCCGGATAAATCGGCCAGCCTCTCCCGATCCACCAGCCCCGTGAGTTCCGGCCGGGTGGGTTCTAAGCGTTGAGCGCATAAGGGCCGGAGCAGAATACCCTCACAGCCTGATTCACGTTCCACCACCCGCAGGGCGTCCCGGCGCTGGGACATGGGACGCTGCCCCACCACCTCGCCGGAGATGATAAAGGAGGCCTTCAATTCAGCCATCATCTCCCTGGCCTTAGTCATCATAAAGATTTTGCAGTCCAGACAGGGGTTAAAATGCTTACCATAGCCGTGAGCTGGATTACGCAGCATAGTCATATAGGCAGTGCTGATCTCCACCAGGGTGAGATTAATACCGTATTTTTCCTTAATCGTACGACAATGAGCGGCCTGCCTGGCCAACAGCTCATAACCGAAGAAGGGACTGACAAAGGTCACCGCCCGCACATCAACTCCCTGCTCCGCCATAAGACGACAGGCCAGAATGCTGTCCAACCCCCCGGAAAAGAGGGCAATGGCTCGTTTTTCTTTCACTATATTTTTTCTCCCAAGATATTCCGCGCCTGACGCCGCAACAGTTCATCGGCAAAGGCCAGGGTCTGGGTGGATACTGATTCACCAGCCAGCATCCGGGCCAGCTCCCCCGCCCTCTCCGCCGCCGACAGACGGCATATGGAGGTATTAGTACGGCCGTTTACGGTTTTCTTCTCGACTACATAATGGGTTCCGGCCCCGGCGGCTATCTGGGGCAGATGAGTGATGCACATTACCTGGTGATGACGGGCCAGTTCTGCAATCTTACCAGCCACCGCCTCCGCCGCCTTACCGCCTATCCCGGCATCCACCTCATCAAAAATGACTGTCTCCACCATATCCTTCTGAGCCAAAATACAGCGCATAGCCAGCATAAGCCGGGACAGTTCACCACCCGAGGCCACCTTAGCCAGTGACTTTAGAGGTTCGCCGGGGTTGGCGGAAAACATAAATTCCAGCCGATCCAGACCGTTCTTAGACAATTTAGGTTCAGCCCCGGTATCATGAAAAACCACCTCAAATTCTGCCTGGGCAAAACTCAAATCCCGCAGCTCATTGATAATGGCGGCCGCCATTTCCCGTCCCGTCTCTCTCCGCCGACCTGATAACTCCTCCGCCTCCTTTAACAGCTCATCATAAAGCCGGGCTGAGCCCTCTTCCAGCTCCCGCAGCCGCTCATCTAAAGCGTCCAACCCCTCCAGCTCCGCGCGGGCCTTCCCGCCATAGACGATAACCTCCTCCAGGGTGAGCCCATATTTCCTCTTTAACTGCTGCAGAAGATCAATCCTGGCGCTCAGTTCCTCCAACTGACCGGTATCATTAGGCAGATTATCAAGATAATCCCGTAATTCAAGGAGATAATCGCCGACAATATAACTCTGTTCGGTCAGGCCCTCGGCAAGTTTTGTGACCTCCTCGTCCAGCTCCGCCATGCCGGTGACATCTTTTCTGACCTTGCTCAAGGCATCATCGGCACTGTTTAAGAGCCCAAAGCAATGGCGGCCCAAACGCCGCAGATCATCGGCCGATTTCAATCGGCGGCGTTTATTGGCCAGAATTTCATCTTCACCAGGCTCCACTGCCGCCTCCCGGATCTCCTTCTCCTGATAGGAGAGAAAATCCCGGCGCTGTTCTTTTTCCATCTCCATTTGGCGCAGCTCCGCCAATTCCCGGCTGGCAGCCGACCACTGCTCATAGAGAGCAGCCACCCGCTCCCGCAGGGGCCAAAGCTCACCAGCCAGATCAATAAAGTCCAGATGAGATGCTGAATTAAGCAACTGTTGATGATCGTGCTGACTGGCAACACTAAGCAGATATTCAGTAATTTTCGTGATCAGGCGGGCGGTGGCCAGACTGCCATTGACATAAAAACGGCTCTTCCCCGAGGACGACAGGATGCGTTTAATTAATAGCTCACTGCCAGCTTCCAGCCCCATGGTTGTCAACTCCCGGCGCAGAGGGGAGGTCTCCGGCAGCGCGAACAGGGCCTCCACCTCGGCCTGACCAGCTCCGGCCCGCACCCAGGAAGACGAAGAGCGGCGGCCGGAAAGTAGGGCGATGGCCTGCAGAACAATAGATTTACCGGCCCCGGTTTCACCGGTCAGAACAATGAGACCATGCTCCATAATCAGATGGAGTTCCTCAATTAGAGCCAGATTTTTTATTTTAAGTTCCTTGAGCATAGCTTCTCACTTGCTGAACCTGCTTTATGGTGTAAATTATAATAACTATAATGAATGCCATCGACAATATATCCTGAAATTATACAATAGCCCAAATGAATATTCTAAAAAAGCCGTTCTTCCTTTTCAAAGGACTACTGATAACCAGCCTCATTGCCGCCTTTATTCTGCAACCCTGCCTGCCATGCCGGGCCTTTTCCGTCGGCGAAGAGAAAAAGGTGGGGGAGAAACTGCTGAGCATGGTGCGGACGCAGTTCACGGTAATTGACGACCCCGATATCAGCCAGTACATCAACGATCTGGGCCAGAGGATACTTAAAGTCGCAGGCCCACAATACTTCAAATACCATTTCTTTGTCATTAAAAATAACGCTTTTAACGCCTTCGCCGCCCCTTCAGGCCTGATCTTCATCCACTCCGGACTGATAGAGGCCATGGACAACGAGGGAGAACTGGTCAGCGTTATGGCCCATGAGTGTGCCCATGTAACCTGCCGTCATATCTCACGCCAGATTGAGCAAAACAAGAAAACCGGCATCGCCACCACCGCTCTGCTCATTGCCGGTATCGCCCTGGGCGGCGGCGCCCTCTCCCAGGCCCTGATCGGCGGTTCCATGGCCGCCAACGCCTCCATGCGGCTCCATTTCTCCCGCCAGGACGAGGAGGAGGCCGACCGTCTGGCCTATAAGTGGATGCGGGCCATGAATATGAATCCGGCTCCCATGGCCGCCATGCTCAAGAAGATGTACCGCCTGAGCGCCTATCAGATGGCTAATGTACCGCCCTATCTCCTCTCCCACCCCGTGCCGAAGAGCCGCCTGGCATATATTGACGACATGCTGCTTTCTGCTCCGCCCCATAAATACCCACCCCGGGACGATTTCGCCTTTCTGCGTGTTAAATACCGCCTCATGGCCAAGACCATGGATACCGAAAGCCGCCGGGTTCTCTATACCCGGCAGGCGGCCAAAGCCAAAGAGCCGGTCAGGATTTTCGCCAGCTACGGCCTTTATCTGTTAGACCTTGAAAATGGCGAATATGGCGCGGCCCAACAGGCCTTAAACAAGGTAATAGAAGCCTATCCCCATAAGTCGATTTTAAAAACCGACTTAGGAATTATCTTCTACCGCCAGGGACGTTATCACCAGGCCTTGAAGTATGACCGGCAGGCCCTGATGGCAAGCCCGGATGACGCCTGGAGCAAATACAACATGGCCGAAACCTTAGGGCGACTCGGTGACAAGCAGCAGGCGGAAAATCTCTACCGCCAGTTGCTGATACAGGTTCCGGAATACGCCAAATTACATTTTCAACTTGGCAAGCTGCTGACAGACGGGGGCCATAGCGGCGAGGGACATTATCAATTAGGAGTGTTCTTCTGGCTGAACGGCGATCATAAAAACGCTAAATACCATTTAAAGATGGCGGAAAAGGATCGCACCAGCAGCCCGCAGACCATCAAAAAGGCCAAAAAGGAATTAAAGAGGATAACCGCCATAGAAAATTACAATTAATTATCCTTTGCTTACCTTGCGGATAGCCATCACCGCGAAATCACGGAAGAGCCGCACTGTTTTGATACGGCTCTTATCTAACAAGGGCCGTTCCCGGCGGCGGTCAAGATAGATGAGGCCAATGCCCTTTTTATCGAGACAGATGGGGAATAAATAGACGTTACGATCCTTGACCATATATTGAAAATTATCCGGAAAGGCCTGGGGTTTATTGGCCGGAATCATCATATCCTTGCCCAGCTTCAAGGACTGGGGAATGGCAAACTGGGTGGAGGTGATAACGTGCTCAAATTTTTTGACGACCTCGGGCTCAATGTCGCCCAGCCCAAAACGTCCCATGAGGGAGACCCTGCTGGGCTGAACATTAATAATAGCCAGAATCACCCGGTCAAAGCCGATTCCTCGGTAAAGGCCTTCGAGGAGATTGACATAAAACTCATTGAGATTAAAGGGGCCCATGAGGGTCTCAGTGAGCTCGCGGATAAAATCATTCACCGATTTATCCTTGCTTATGGGCAGTTCATTTAGTTCATGCACCACGTCCACAGGCCGAAGGTCATCAACAGAACCGTTCTCAGAGGCAGCCCTGCCGACCTCAGCCGGTTTTTTGGTTGACAATATACCGTTCTTGATATTTTTTTCGGCATTCCGCAGCCGGCCGCGAATTTTAAGTTTATTTAAGCCGTAACGAATGGAATCGGAGATATCCTCCGAAATCGCCACGCATTCATTGAGTTTGGCCACCACCTCCTCGGCGTCAACGGAAAACATCTCACCATATCTGTCAAGCAGGGCCTCCATATCCCCGCCCTCACAAAACCTGTCCACAAAATTATTGGAGAAATTGGCCAGATTAGTCAGATAGCCATCGGCATCATACTTGTCTCGAGGCGCCTGCGGATCATTATCCATACCCATGGTAACCTTATCAGAAAGATTCCAGAATTTAGCCACCTCTTCGCCAATCTCCCGCAGGGTAATATCTCCCAGCACCGCCCGGGCGGCCCCGTCCTCTGACATGCCGTTTTTGACCTTAGCAGCAATATTTTTATAGTCATCGGGCAGATAAAGACAGATTATAATTTTTCCCAGATTATGTAAGAGGGTGCAGATAAAGGCCTCTTCCGGGATAATATTAAGATTCTTTTCAACGGCCAGGTCACGGGCCTGAAGACCGCTTAGAAACGACCTCGTCAGCAGCTTGCTGATGCTGTCCTTATCAACCCCGGACTTTATAAATTCCTCAAAGAGGGCAATGGCCGTAGCCAGATCCCGCACCGCGTCAAAGCCCAGGATAGTTACCGCCCTGGAGATCGAATTACAGGGACGGCCAAGGGAGTAATAGGCGGAATTAACCACCTGCAACACCTTATTGGTAAGGGAATAATCCTTCAGAATTACCCTGGACAATTCAGCGGCAGCGGAACGACTGCTGCAGGTAAGTGAAATAAGTTCCTGGACATTATGGGACATGGCTGGCAGCTCACTCATATTTATCATGGCAAATATTTCAGCAAGCCGCCCAGATGGGGTATTTTTGCGCTCTTCCGTCATAAATTTCAGATCAGTTTCTTTTTTTTTGGGGGGAGACGTATTTAATAATAATGCCATTCAATTTCCGAGAAAGCAAGGAGAAGGCAGAGAGAATATTTATCTTTTTTGATTTTTTTCACTTAATTTACCTTGTCTTATGCTAATCTCATAGAATGCAGTCAGTTATAAATAATCGGCAATATTTTACCAAGGAGTAGAAAAATGACCGACTGGATCATTACCCTGCACGACAAAACTATCAGGCATTTCACCATCTCAGCCGGACAGAATCTTTCCATCGGCCGGGGCCTGGATTGTGACATCACCATTGACAATAAGGCCGTCTCACGGCGCCACGTCTCCCTTGCCTTCCTGAACGGCATATATTTCGTTTCCGACCTGGGAAGTACCAACGGCACCCTGGTAAACGGCAGAAAAATCACGGTGGATGAACCGGTCACCGAAGAGGATAAAATAGAATTCGGCAAATTCACTCTCTCGCCCGCCGTCGGCAAAGAGAATAAGCCGGGAGCAGGCGCCTCCGCCGCCGGTAACTTAGACATGAATGACGAGACTATTTTTGTCAAAACCCAGACAACGGTTAATTCAGGGAAGACCTTCCAGCCCAAGACCAGCGGCCCGTATCTCACCGTTGTCCAGGGCGGCGGCCAGCCGGACAAATTAACACTCCATGGCAAAAGCAGCATCAAAATCGGTAAGTCCAAGGACTGCGATCTCATCGTCAAGGGCTGGTTCATCGCCCCGGCCCAGTGCTATATTATAAAACAGGACAAGGGCTATTGTCTGATTCCCCAGAAATCATGGGCCGCGACCATGGTCAACGACACCAAGACCAGCCGGGAACGGCCGCTACGGGCCGGTGATATTATAAAAATCCGGCAGAATATTATCCGCTTTGATTAGAGATGCTTACCAGCCTGATGAAACAATTAAAGGGCGGTACCCCGGCAGCCCAGGACAACCGCGGCCCAAAGCCGGCAGCCGATAAACCGGCCTGGCAGCCCGGCGATATTATTCTGGAACGTTACCGGGTAGACGAAGTCCACGGCGGCGCCATGGGCCGGGTCTATATCGCCTGGCATCTCGGCTGGAATATTCCCGTGGCTATCAAGGCTCCAAGGCCGGAAGTGCTGGCAGTGCCCGAAGGTATCCAACGAGTCCTCACCGAGGCCGACAGCTGGGTAAGAATGGGGATGCACCCTAATATTGCCACCTGCTTTTATGTTCTCAATATAGACGATATCCCCTATCTTTTTATTGAATATGTCAACGGCGGCGATCTCCAGGAGTGGATAAAAAGCGGCCGCTGCCGTGACCAGCGCACCAATATCTCCCTCGCCGTCCAGTTTTGCCACGGCATGGAGTTCACCCACAGCAAGGGCATTATTCACCGGGACATCAAACCCCAGAATATTCTGCTCACCAAAAACGCCCTTTTAAAGATTACCGATTTCGGTATTATCCAGATTAGAACCGGCGGCAATACAGGGGCTGAATTTTCCACTGGCCAGGCCGGGCCGGAAGTTACGGCAGGTTTTCGCGGTACTCCGGGATACGCCTCCCCGGAACAGTTGCGCGACGCCCACCTAATTGACCGACGTAGCGATATATTTTCCTTTGGAATCTGCCTCTGGCTCATGTTCTGCGGCCGCAAACCCTATGCTAATAATGCCGTGCATACCCCGGCTGTTTTCTCCG
>VAPK010953491.1_pt1 | contig 16478 bp, 32 predicted proteins | sample 3395031 | NCBI WGS metagenome assembly VAPK01 (sample SAMN08290443, study PRJNA428436) | hydrothermal vent metagenome | isolation source: Deep-sea hydrothermal vent chimney 1 | place: Pacific Ocean: Juan De Fuca Ridge
GGAGAATGTTTGTTTGATGAGGAGGTGGAAAAGTTTTTATAGGTGTGGGGGTAAGGTAGTAGTGGGGTGTTGGTGTGATTGGTAAGGTTTTGGGTAAGGTTAAGGGTGTTGTTTCGAGGGTGAGAGGTAGAGGTTCTGTTGATGGTAAGGGTAGTGGTGGTGATGTGGGTAGTGGTGGGGAGAGTGGTAGAGATGTTGTTGGGTATGTTTTGTATAAGGTTGATGGGCGGAAGTATAAGGAGATTATGAGGTTTGATGATTTACCTGATGAGGAAGAGTTGCTTGTTAGTGGTATTATTGGTGAGCCGGGTAGGTACGTTATTAGGGAGTTGCGTAGGGATGGTAAGGTTGGGAAGACTGTGTGGAGTAGAAAGTATGCGTATGCGGATGAGGTTGATTATGATGGTGATGTGGATATAGGGGATGTTGATGTTAGTAAGGTTAGGAGGGGTAGGGGAAGTGGTAGTGGTAGAGGTAGTGGAGGTGGTATGGGTAATTTGGATGAGTTTATTGAGCAGTTGGAGTATCTTGCGGAAGTTGCGGATAAGTATGAGAGAGTGTTTAAGAGATTGAGTGGAAAGGTTGATTTGGAAGATGCTTTGGAGACTATTGCTGCTTTTAAGGAAAAGTTTGATAAGGTTGCAGATGTTTTAGGTTATAAGGGTAATAATGGTGGATTGAGTAATGTTCCTGTTGAGGGTGCAGTACCTGCTTGGTTAGTTGCTGTTCCAGATGTAATGGATAGAGTGTTAGATAGGATGGAAGGTAGGGTAAAGAAGTTGGTTGGTTTGGATGATAGTGGTGATGGTGGGGATGTTGGTAAGGTAAAAGAGTTCCCGAGGTGATTATGTGTGGGGAAGAGATTTGGGAAGATTATTGTTGACAATGATGTTATATTTATTGGCGATAGTGATAATGTTGGTGATGGCGGTAATTGCGGCAGTAGTTGCAGCGTTGGTGGGGATGGTGAGAAAGATGAGTGGAGTGGTGAGAAGGTTAGGAGAGGTGTTAAAGAAAATGAAGTAAATGAGGCTTTTGAGGTTATTAGAAAATTTTTGGATGATGTTGGTAGTGGTAGGGTGATGTTTGGTTACGTTGATAAGTTGGTTTATGCTATTTGGGTGATTGTTGGGGATGAGTATAAGGATAGATATGTTGGTATTGTTAGGGAGTGGGTTGAGAAGTTGAAAGAGAGAAGGAGGAAGTATGCTGAGAAGGTTTTTAAGGGGTGATGTGTGTGAGTGAGGACGGGGATGTGTGTGATGAATTTATTAGAAAGTGTAATGAGTTCAAAGATGAGTTAAAGGAGATGTGTGAGGAGGATAGGGATAAAGTTGTTATGGAAATTTTAGAGTGGATAAGGGATGCTTATTTGGAAATTGCTGAAGCTTATGCAAGTGGTGGTGTTGTTAAAGCTGCAAAAGTTGGTAGTAAGTACAGAAAGGTGATTAGTGAGAATAAGCATAAGATTGTTGTTGCTATGGTGTATGCTACTAAGGAAAAGTTTCAAAAGGTTGTTGCACCAATTTATGTTAATATGTTTAGTATGTTTGGGTGATGTTATGGAAAAGATGGTTGTTGTTAGAGTACCTTTGAAGAAGGATAGTTATGATAAGTTAATTGAGATGACTGGTTGTAGTGGTGAGGATGCTTTAAGAATTGCTGTGATGCATTATTTGAATTGTGATTATGAAGATGGTATTAAGTTGGATAGGGTGTTTAGTGTTCATTTATTTGTTAGTGAGGAAGAAGCTGGTAAGTTGATTAAGTATACTGGTATGCCAAGTGCTAAGGCTGCTGTTGAAAAGTTGGTTGATGAGGTTTGTAGTAAAGTTAAAGATGGTGGTAGGGTTGTTGGTAGTGGTAGAATACCTAAGTATTTATGGGGGTGATGTGTGTGAATATAGGTATTGGGGATTATGAGAAGGAGATAAAGGAGATAATGAAGATTTTGAGGAATGTGCCTGTTGGTGATAGGTACATGGTGGTTAGTGAGGCAATTAGGAGATTGAAGTTGGAAGAGGAGGGAGGGATACTATGAAGTGTAGGATATTTGATGAGCTTGTTGAGAAGTATAATGTTGAGTTTGGTGAGGAATTTTTTGTTAATACTTTTAATGATGTTAGTTATGGTTTTGATTTGGGTAGTGATATTAAGGCGTTGGTTGAGATAATTCAGAATACGTTAGATGCTGCATATGAGGCCGGAGGAGATTATGAAATTGGTGTAGATAATATGGTGTTTTATAGTGTGAATTATGGTAAAAGTATGAGTTATTTGGACGTTAGGAATGGTGGAAGTAGCAAGAGGAAGGATATTGACTGGTGTCATCCTATTGGGTACTTTGGTACTGGTTTTCCAAGAGCTATGTGTTTTTTGGTGAATCATGGGTATAGGTTTTATGTTCTTAGTGGTAAGTGGTATTTTGAACCGTATGTTGTGAGGGAGGGTAATGCTGATTTTGTGTATTTGAAGGTTAGAAAGGTTAAGAGTAATGGAGATTTTACTGCTGTGTTTGTTGAGGGTATTGATAAGAGGGAATGTGAAGAAGCTAAGAAGAAGTTTTTGAGATTTAGGGATGATGTTGTTGTTAAGTTTGGTAGTTGTGTTACTGCACGTGATTCTAAGGAGAATTTCAGTAAGGGATATGCTGAGATAATAATGTTTGATTGGGTATTTGATGAAGATAGTTTTGAGTATAAGTGGGCAAGTGAAGGTATTATAGGTTTTTTGGGTATTGGGTATATGAGGGGTGTTGAGGTAGAGAGGGATATGAATTGTGTTTTTAGTTATAACTTTTGTGATAGACAGTTGATGATAAATGATAGTAGGACTTCGTTTACTAATTTTGATTTACTAAGGGGTTATGTAGGTGCTATTTGGAATGAGGTGGACGATGTTGAGATGTGTAAGAAGTTTATATTGTTGTGCAGGAATTATGAAGATATTTATGAGAAGGGTATTTCGTATTATGAGCCGAAACATGGTGAGGTTTGGGTAAAAGCTTGGAAAGAGTTGTATGGAGATGTGGGTGTTACTAATAGTGAAGATGTCGAGTTTAAGTATGAGGGTAAGTTTGTTAAGGTTAATGATTGGTTGTATAAGTATTTGAAGAGTTGTGGTGTACCGAGTGAGAAAGAAATTTTAGGCGTTAAGGATATAGAGTTGACTGAATATGAGATGAGTGAGTATGAGAGGTGTATGCTTAATGCAGCTATAGATGTTGCTGCGCTTTATTGCGACTTGAGGAAAAAGGGTTATAGTAGTAAGGATGTTAGGAAAATTTTGAGGAAGCATGTTAAGGTGTACAGTAATGTTGTTGTAATTAATAAGGCTTTGGTTAGGGAGGAGGATAAGGATTGTTTTGGTTTTGTTGTTAATAGGAATATAAAGGAGATATACTTAGATGGTAATAAGATATTTAGGAGTGTAGGATTTATTGCTGGTGTTTTGTTACATGAATTGGGACATGTAAAGGGGTTTGATGATGGTAGTATGGATATGTATAATGTGGATATAATTAGTAATCTTGTGGATGATAATCTGGAGAATTTGTATGATTTGGCTGTTAATAATTTTGGTGGAGAGGTTAGAGAGTACTGGAAAGTAATATTTGAGGAGGGGTGGTTGTTATGAGTTGGAAGGTTAAGTTACCGTATGATACGTGGAGGAAATGTAGGAGACTTTATGAAGTTTTGTATGTTAAAAGTCTTGATGATGTTATTATGAATGCTATTAAGTACAAGAAGTATGGAATTACGTCGTTTATGATGAGGCCAAGGAAGAGTGTTTTGCTTAGTTTAAGTAAGTGTGAGGAAGATATCAGATGGTTTGCTGCTGAAAATAAGGTTGGATATGGTGAAGCAGTAGATATACTTGTTGATGATATGTACAGGTTCTTATTAAGACAGGGGGTGGATGTATGAAGTCAATTGATGTGTGGAAAAAGTATGCTGTAGCTTGTGCTGAGAAGGATGGTACTATTGTTGTTGAGGATGATGGTTATGTTGTTGGTGGGTATGGTAAAGTTGGTGAGATTGTTGTTGTTGATAAACCTATTGTAAGGTTATGTAGTACTGATAGATATAAGCCTAAAATTGGATTTTTGTTTCCACCGGGAGAGTATGTTGTACATGATGGACCATGTTCTGTGTATAGTAGGGGCTATGTGTATAATGTGTATGATAGGTTTGTTAGCAAGTATATTTTTGTGTATGTTTGGGAGGGAGGGAAGCGTAAGATTATTAGGATAGATGAGGGTTCTGTTAATGCTTATGCTAAAGTTATTAGTTGTGATAAAGTTAAAGATGGTATCGTTATGAAGGTATATAGTAATGCTCCAGCTAATTTTGTTGTTGAGTGTAATGGTGAAATTGTGCATGATTGTGTTAGTTATGGAAATAATGAGATATATGTTAAGAAGGTTTGTGATAGATATAAGGTAAGTGTTAGAAATGGTTGGGGAGATAAGGTTTGGGAGTTGAGAGTTGTTGGAAAGGGTACTATTACTGTAAGCCTTGGGTGCGTTAGGGTGTGATTTTTTTCGTTTTTTATATAGAATTATTTTTTTAGTTTGGCTGGATTTGGGAGGTATTTTATAGGTCTAATTTTATAAAATTGGGCTGTTATGATGTGGTATAAAACACGTGTACTGTCTCACAAAATCATTCTACCAGAAATATTTTAATCGAATATAATTTTGCGAAATATGGTTGTACGCCGAGATTTCGGCGATTGGGCGGATTATATATAGAAAAAAAGTCTCTGTTGAACTGTTAATCAATGGTAATTATCATGTAGTTCACGAATTAGGGGTACGAGGCCAAACCTAACAGGGGTTTCGAATTTTTTGTCGATTTTAAATTATTTTTTTGTGATTGCTTAGTTTTTTTGGGTGTTTTGGTTGGGCAGTTGGTTTTGGTTATTTGGTAGTAGGTACATGGTTTGTGATAAAATTGAGTTATGTGTTGGGGTGTGTTTTATCTTGTTGTTTTTGGAAATTTTTTAATATTATTTTGTCGTGGTTTTTTCATGGTTAGTGATGTTAGGTTTTACATTAGGTGTTATGGATATAGCAGTGATTCTGCAGTAGTTGAGGTATCTATAAGATACAGTGTTGGCAGTAGGGTTAGAGGTAGATTGTACGTTGATGGAAGTTATATTCACGACGTAGTTTTATCACCTGAGGCTGGTAGTGTTGGGCAGATTATTATGTCAAGAAGGTTAAGTTATGGCACTCATGTTGTAGAATTAAGTGTTGGTGGTACAGTTTTTAAGGAAAATGTTTACGTTGGAATGGGAAGATGTTCAACTGTGAATAATTTACCAAATATTTCAAATCTTAAGTTCTTTACGTATTGTAGTGGTAGTGGTGATGGAACTGTTGTTTCAGTTGGGATTAAGTATGATATAGATGGTGTGAGTGTTGGTAAATTATACATTGATGGAGAATATGTTAAAGATGTTGTTTTATCAAGTGAATCTGGTAGAGTTGGGCAGTACATAATAAATAGAGTTATGAGTGAGGGAATGCACAATATTAAACTTATAGTCGGTAATAGAGTATTTGAGTATAGTTTTTATGTTGGAGATGGATTTTGTGAGTGTGGTAATGTTAGTATTATAAAATGTAGTGAGTACATAGATGATGATAAAATAGTTGGTGTTTTTGAACTTGTTAAGGGTGATCCTGTTGAGTTATATATTGTTCCTGTGTGTTATGCTGGTGGAAATAAATATACTGCCAGAAGTGTTAAAGTTAAAATAGGTGGTAGAACTGTTGTGAAGTTTAATAAGGATGAGGTACTTAGACAGTTTATAGAGAAGATTGTTGAGAATGATAAGGAAACTGGTCAATTTACTAAGTACATAGATGGTATATGTTTGTGTGTTAGTGGTGGAACGGTTGATTATCACTGTGGGGATACTATTTATGTATATAGGTTTACTGATGGGATTAGGGTCTTTGGTTGATTTTTTTAGAAATGTTTAAGAATGATTAAATTGTTGTGTTTTTGGGTGGTGATATGCTGGATGTGTTGACGGCAGCGGAGATATTTATTACGTTTTGGGTGGGACTTGCGTGTTCTGTTGGTGGTTTGGCAACTATAAGGTGGATGTACCAGATGGTGCAGGGTACGCCGGACGCGATGGTTGAGCTTAGGAAGATGAGTGAAAGAGTAATTGAAACTGAGAGTAAGGGAGGTCAGTAATAATTAGGTGGTAGGTAAAAGGATATTTGGTTTTTTTAGAATATTTTATATATTGTTTTGTGATAGGTTTTGAGAGAGGAGGTGTTTGGGCGTGAAAGTGTGTTTGGGTGAAGACCTTGTAGAAAGAGAACTGTATGTACCAAAAACGAACCCAATGTACACGTATTACTTAAATGACCCAGTGTACAAGAAGATTGCAAAGAAGGCACCGAAGAAGTGTATTACTGCTAAGGTGCCAGCGTGGGCTAAAGCAAGAGGAGGACTTAAGAACGCTAAGCCGGGTACTTTTGTTGTAGCTAACATAAGTAAGTACATATGGAGCAAGATGGACAATATCGCACCTGGTTACAGATTTGCTATAACTCAGAAGTTCTGGAATCTGTTTGAGAGCAATATTGACAGCGTTACATCTGTGAAGGATAAGAGTGAGTTTAGGAGAAAGCTGGATGATTTGTACAATGAAGCAGTTGACTTGGTGTGCAAGGAGTTCAGTGTTACTAAGGACGAAATTGAGATGTCTGGTACTAAGTCTATGCTGCTTAAGGAGGAGAGAGAAAGGAGAAGACCGTACCTTAGAAAGATTATTGAGAATAGGCTTGTGCCTGTTGAGTAATATTTTTATTTTTTGAGGTGGTGGTATGGAAGTAATAAGAGTAGGAGTTAATGAGGGTCTTGAGGAAGAGGCAAAGAAGGCAGCTATTGTTGGTGCAGGGATGGCTGCAGGATTTGGTATAAGTGAGTTTACGAGTGAGTACGTTGTTAAGTCTGCTAAGGCTACTGGAGATAAAGCAATGATACTTAAGATTGCAACGAGGATTGGATTTGTTCTTGTGTTCAGTGTACTTAGTTTCATGACTGGAGGTGTTCTGAGTATAGTGCTGTTTGGTGCTGCAGCGGGTGCAATGGGTGGAGTGTTCTATGACGTAGTGTCGCACTATGTGCTTAAAGGTACTCCAAGCAGTGTTGCAGAGAGGATGGCAGTAAGTAATGTAGTTGGTGAGATTGTCAGTGAGCTGAACAGTGGGGAAGGAGAGAGTAGAAGTATAGAAGTTGAGGAATATACGTAAGGGGGTGATAATGTGGCTGACTTGACTTTGATGGATATTAATAGTATAGTTGAGGCAGAGAATGCAAGTGTTAGAAGTATAAGTGGTGATGAGTACCATGCACCTCTTAGTGCTGACGAGATAAGGGCAATAAATAACAGAATAGCAGAGATTGCAGAGAACCCGGACGTTTTTGGAGTACTGTGGAAGGCAAGGAAGGCGATATATAGAGCTGTAGCTGCAGTAAAGAAAGAGAACCCTAAGCCGTTTGAAGGATTTACGGCTGAGGGAGATGCGTACGACCTTATATTACTTAGACCACAGGATATAAAGAGAGATGGTACTGCTCTGACTACGTTTACTACTGATGTTACTGCTGTTGGTGTTGCTGACTACGAAAGTGATACTGGTGGTGCAGCTATTTCTCTGGATAAGTACGAGGGTAGAGTGTACTGTGGATGGGCTGACCCGATAGATGTACCTAAAGCTGTTGGTGTTGAGATACAGAGAAACAACAATGATAGGTTCATAATACCTACTCTGTTTAGTCTGTGTAAGGACTATCCGATAATTCAGCACACGCCGGTAATAATCAAGCCGTACGATAGTTACAAGATAACTGTGAGATATGCTGCAACTGGTACTGACAGACTTATGCCTGTAGGTGTTAGAATAGTGCCTGCGAAAGTACTTAGTCTGTAATTATTTATTTTTTGAGGAGGTGGTATTGTGTTTAGTAAGTATAGAAAGGTTGTTACTAAGAAAGTTGCTGGACCTAATAGTTACACTACTGGTGGATTTGAAGTTACTGTTGGAGAAGTAGAAGTTGTTGAGGGAGCTACTGTTTCATGTGATAACAATGGTTACATTGCTGAGATTGCTGGTATAAGTGGAAATAAAGTTACTGTTAGAGTGAGAAAGGCTGTTAATATCACTGGTACGGTTACTGCTACTCACGCTGCCTGTGCAGCAACGAGTGCAGCGTATGCTACAGCTACTAACCTGCTTAGTGATAGTGGTAGCCTTGTGACAGAAGTTGCACCAGAGGTTGATGCTGGTACGGACCTTAGTGGAGTTACGTTTTACATAGTTGCACAGGGTGTGTAATTTATTTTTTTGAGGTGATATTATGCCGGAGTTTGTTAAGGGTTTTACTAAGGTAGGTCAGTATTTGTACATGAAGGGAGACTGGAGTGACAGTGTAAAGGATACATTGTTTAGAGTTGAGTTTACACAGATGATACCTTACCTGTATCCTGTAGAGATTAACAAAGGTGCATATGTAGACATTGACTTTAGTAGTATAGGTCTTTATCCTAAGAGTTATGAAACTGTGTACGAGATAGGGATATATGTTAAAGGAGATGCTTTGATTTATCCGATGATACCAGCTAATCAGTATTACAATAAACTTGAAGCAAGTGGGTTTGTTCCCTCTGATGACTTGAGTGTTAATAAGTACATTGGTGGATTTGATGAAGATATTCTTAAAAGTGGTGAGCTGAAGGAATATACTGTTAGGGATTATCAGTCTATTGTGTACAGGGTGTTTGGAGATAGTTACAGGAATACAAAGGCTGTTCTAAAGTTTATGGTAAACAGGATGCACGTTGTAAGAGTGAGTACTGAAGAGACTGAAGAGATACTTAGTAATGTTAGTAAGTATGTTGCTAATGGTATGTTGAGAGTTGCGTGCAGTTATGAGCTTGCGAGGTGGTAATTATGGTGTATCATGTTGTTAGTGCTGCAAATACTGATGAAGTTGCTTTGGAAAATCCGGGAAGGATGATTTTTGAGATAGAAGGAGTGATTGTTAGTAATCCAGGTACTGCTGCTGCAAGTGTAACTTTGAAGGACAGTGTTGGTGAGACTATAATTACTATTAGTGTTGCTGCTGGAGGTACTGAGGATATACCAAACTTAAGGGGTACAAGGATATACGGAAATCTTGTAGTTAATTCAAGTGTTGCTGGTGTGGGGGTGTATGTTGGTGTAAAGGAGGTGTAATAATGGGTGCAATATGTGGACTTGGATATTTTACTGAGAACATGGGATTAAACAAACAGTGGAAGAAGCTTACTGCAGATGACTGCAATCATAGTAAAGGTGCGTATTTTGGTAATGCTAAGATAAGTCTTGACGATAATTTTATTGGTTTTATTGTGCAGTATAGGTGTGATTGGTTCCTTGGATGTAAAGTTAGGTTTAGGGTATTTATTGGAGATACAGAGTATGACCTTGGTGAATATGGTGTAAGTGGTACAAAGTGGGTTGCTACTAAACTTGTCGATGCTCCAAAAAAGTCAGTTAGTTGTAAGTTAGAAGCTTATGAAAACAATAGTTTAGTTGATTACGTTAGTTTTACAATAGATGTTCCTAAACCTGTTACTTATCCTACTAATCCTACTAAACCAGGTAGTGGATACAGTCCTAATTATCCAAGTGGCGGCGGTGAGTACTATAAGTACTTTGAGGAGAGCAATGCTAACATGTTGTTGTACTTAATTGCAGGAGTTGCTATTGCTGGTTTGTTATTTAGGGGTGGAAAAAGCAGTAAGGGGTGATTATGTTGCCATGCATAAAAACTAAGATACCTGTTTATAAAGTAAGTAAAAGTGGTGGCAGTAGTGGTGGTGGAGGTAGTGGTGGTGGAAGTTTTAATATAAATAATCCTTATGTAATGTTTGCAGCTGGTGTTGTAATTGCAATGTTACTATTGTATAGAAGGTGATAATGTGGGTTTTACTATAAAATGGCAAAGATTGAAGATTGGAAGTAAGTATTATAATCCGGGTGAGAAAATTTATGTAAGATGTATGGAGCATGTTGATTTAATTGTTACTTTAGTTACTGATGAACCTATTCGTGTTTGTGTATATGACGCAACAAGAAGAAAAATAATTGAGTGTGAGAATTTTACTAAAGAAGAAATAATTAAGTATGGTAGAGATTATAGTATAGGATTTGGTTTTAAAGCAATACCATATCAGATGATACAGTTAGTTGTTTATGTTAGTGATGAATATAGATACATTATAGGACATTGGTACTTATTTCCAATAGATGGCGAATGTAATAATATTAAAAATAATACTAATAAAAATGATACATCCAAAAGTAGTAGTAGTGTAAGAAATGTAACAAATAAAGTTAGTACATATAATTACGGAGTTGTAGGTGTTGTGTTAGCATTGATGGTAATTTGTTTAATATCAATTAGCACAAGGAGGTGATATTTTGCCATGTATAAGTATTGGAAATAGTAGTGAAGGTGGTAGTAATGTTGGAAGTAGTGAGAATGTTGGTTTTAAGATAGATTGGAAAGTTGTTTTGGGTTTGATAGTGTTGTTTGGTATTGGTGCGTTTTTAGTTAGAAGGAGGTGATATATTGGATATAGTTAGTGCAAAAAGGATACTTGAAAAGAGACTGTTTAGAGTTGAGGGGGTGGTTGGGGTTGGGGCAAATGTTGATAGAGGTTTCATAGTTGTGTATGTTGAAGATTTGAGTGTTTGTAGTGATATGCCAAAGGAGTTTGAAGGGTATGAAGTAAAGTGTGTTGAAGTTGGGAGGGTTGAAATGTGAAGGAGCTGAAGAAAAAGTTACTTGAATTGGATGGTGTTGTTGGTGTAGGTAAGGGTAGTATTGTTATTTATGTTGAGGACGAGAAGTATGTTGATGCTGTTCCTAAGTACATAAATGGTAAACCTGTTAAAGTTATGGTTGTTGGTAAGGTTAGTTTTTGTTCAAGAAGGAGTAGAGTAAGACCTGTGTTTGGTGGTATTAGTATAGGTAGTACGCTTATTGATGATGCAGGTACTTTAGGTGTTGTTGATAGCAATGGGTATATTGTTACTTGTACGCATGTTGTTGGTTTTAAGAATCTTGATGGTGATTTTATTGATAAGAGAGTTGAAGTTATACAGCCGGGAAGGTATGATGGTGGTAACGATAATGATGTAATAGGTGTTGTTACTAAGATAAATAAGTGGAAATGGAATGATGTTGATAGTGTTTGTTATGCTGATGTTGCTTTGTGTAAGTGTGAAGTAAGTAGTTATAGGTTAAAGGTGCTTGGAGATAATAGTTTGTATGATATAGATGGATGGTGTGATGTTAGTGTGGGTGATGTTGTAAGAAAAAGTGGAAGAACGAGTGGAGTTACATTTCATAGAGTTGTTGATACGCATGCTATGTTAAAAGTGCATCTTGGTAATAAGTTTGCTGTGTTTGATGATGTTGTAGTTGTGTTTCCACCAATACTGCCGGGCGACAGTGGTAGTATATTTGATAAAGATGGTAAAGTTGCTGGTGTTGGTTTTGCTGGAAGTAAGAAGATAGGTGCATTTATTAAAAGTAAGTATGCAGTAAGTATGGGTGCTGACTTTGGTGAGAAGGATGAGTCAGTTGGTGGAGGGAAAGCTTTATTGGCTGTTGGGTCGCTGTATTTACTGGCGGGGGGTTTGTATGCGGTTGCTCAAAGGCCAGTTAAGGCTTAACGGTAGGGCCAAAAGTAAAATTGTTGGTGTTGAGTATGTTTGTTATGATGAAGATGTTTTGTTTGTTAGGGTAGTTAGTAATGCTCCTTCTAAGTTTAGTATGTACATTGATGGTAGTGAAGTTGTAAGTCATGAGTTTAAGTGCCCGGGAGTTTATGAAAGAGATATTACAATTTGTAGTGGTAAGCATGAAATAAAGTTAGTGTTTGATAGAATTGCTGATTGTAATATTTACTATGATGTTAGTGCAATTGGTAATGGAGATGTTGTAGATTATAGTGAAATTGTTAGAAAGTTGGCTGATGTTGTAATTTGTTTGTTAAAGGGAGGTGTTAGTATTGGGTAAGTTTGTAAAAACAATTAACACAGATTATTACGGAACGTACAGGATGTACATGAACAATGTACCTAATAGAGTTAATATAAAAGTTGTTAATGGTAGTAGTATAATTTATGAAACTGTGCCATGGCAGCCGGGTGGTAGCTGGATGAATGCTTGTGTAGAAATACCTGTATTTCCCGGTAAGAATGTTGTTACTATAGACAATTATAAAGAATTGGTTTGGAGAGGTAAGAATTACACGAGAGTTTCGTTTAGTTCTGGATTAAAGTATGAAAATGCAGTTAAAAAAGATTTAAGAAGTGTATGTAAGATTAGTGGAAGTTATATATATTGTAATATTAATGCTATACTTGTACCATATGCAAAATTTGATGTATGGGGAGGTTATCCTAATTATAATCCGGGTTGCTCACCATATGCTACATATGGTAACTTTTTGATAAGAGCTCCTAAAAATATTAAGATATTAAGGTCAGTTGGATATAATATACGTTCTGTTAATTTGATTACTGGTTTGGATTTCAATAAGAGTTACGCTATTGTTCCTGTAGAGACTGTTAAGAAAGAGCCTACCAAAAAGACAAGTACACCAAGCAAACCAAGCAAACCTGAAGAGCCTGTTAAAAAGCAAGAGACTGTTAAGAAAGAACCAGTTGAAGGTAGTGATATTTATAAGGTGTTAGGTTTAATTACAATACCTGCAGCTATAATTATATTGGCGATTGTGGGGAGGAGAATATGAGGTTTGGGTGCAAAGTTGTTGGTGATAAGTACTTAATTCCAATGAGTGGATGGAGTACAAGGGGTAGTGTGTATGAGATAGAAGGTAGGGTAAATAGGTTTATTAAGGATAAGTTTAATAAAGAGAATATTGTTAGATTTGTTGGAGGATTGCTAAAGAGAACTGGGGGTAAAGTTAGATATGTAGAGGTTAATAATGGTAGGGCAATTATACAGGTTGAGGGAAGTCCGTTTTATTGGGAAGAGTTTATACCGGTGTTACAGGAAATGTTACCGATTATAGGTCTTGTTATTACAGTAGTTTCAGTTTCGTTGATTGTTAAAAGTACTCCTTTGTGGGAGTTAATTATGCTGTTTGTTGGTTTGGCAATATTGTGGTACAGTAGTAAGACAAGTAGTGAAATTAAGAGTATTGAAGGGGTGGTTGAAAAATGGCTGAAGTGATGACTGTTGATTTGAAAACATTACTTACAGTATTGATTGCAAAAGGTATTGCAAAGTATGAAGCACAGTCAAGGGCTTTGCCTATACCACCGGGATACACTTTTAAGATTACTGGAACTGTTGATAGTACAAGCGTTGCATTTGGAGTAATGGCACATATAGTTGTTAGTGCAGACCATGCAATATCTATGAAAAGTATTATAGATAATATTACTGTGGGTGAAGATGATGATGTTGTTCAGGAAAGTTATCCTATTCCAAGAATAATGTACGAATATGGTGCACTTGTTCCAGTTAAGAGATTTAGTGAAATTATACTTACTAATAAGAGTACAAATACTGTTACTGTTAATTATAGTTGGGTTGATGTTACTATTCCAAAAATGTGGTATGATAAGATAATTGAAAGTTACTTTGATACTATATTGGAGGGTGTTGACAGATGGAAAGAAAGTGTTCAAAATGCGGTTGTAGAATTGTTGTAGATAAGGATAGTAAGTTTGTAGACATAAATTACACTTACGGTAAGGGAATATGCGATGAGTGTGTTAAGTGGCTGAAGGAGGTGATACTATCGCAATAGCACCTGATACACTAAAGGAATTAATATCTGAAGCAATAGGAAATTACATAAATAATGAAGGTAATATAAATACTAATATTGCAAATTCAGTAATACTTGTACCTGTATTAATTGGTTCGAGATGGAAGAGGGCTATAACATTTCTTGCAAGTGGTACAAGAACTACATCAGGTAGTGGTGATTATGTTGATGTTAGTGATGTATTTAGTTTAAGTATTTGCGTAAATGTAACTGCAGTATCAGGTACAAGTCCATCATTAACTGTAAAGATTATAGCACTTGATGAGATAAGTGGTTCTGAAAGAGTAATCGGTGAAATTGACGATATTACTGACGTGGGAAGCTACTTTGTTGATATAAGCCCAGTAAACTATAGAAAAGTTAAGGTATATTACGATATTAGTGGAACATTACCGTCATTTACATTCAGTGTCACAGCTCAGGGTTCTACGTGAGGTGATTCCATGTACCCAAAACCATGGCAAGGTATGCACTTCGATGCAGGTGGTATTAGCTTCAACTACAATATAACAATTGACAGAAATACATACTCTGAATTAGCAATAGTATCACTTGATGAAATACATATTGGACCACCCAGCCTTGCATCAAGACAATGTTTTATTAGACCCGTAGGAGACCAGCAAATGATCTGGGAAGAAGCGGGATACCTTAAAACCACTACGTACGATGGCAACTGGAAACCCTTATTACTTAAAATAACGTGGGATTACACCGAACCATTTGCAGTATACGCTTACTGGAAAGATAACATCGAAGGTATTATCGTTTTAGATTTAGAAGGAAATATCGTGAATCAAACAGAAAGAAATGACATACAAAATCAAGGTTCACTCACATTATCAAATATTCAAATTGGTTCCGCATATTCACAATATAATTACTATGCACATGGAACCATATATTCTGTAGCTGCATTTAGTAAAGTGTTTGATATAGAATATGTACAAAATATTGTGAAAAACTGGTATTGCGAGAATTGCTACAAAAATGTAGACGGTATAATAATGGCATGCATATTTGATAGACTGAAATACGGAGATACACCATATGATTTTATAAATAAACAATATGCTACTAAAATGACATCAAACGCCTCACCAAGATGGAAATTAATGCTACCAAAAGATGTGGGGATGGTATGATGAAGGTTGGAAAATATAATTGTGAGGTATATGAAAAGGATGGTAAATATGTGGTTTCGTTTGTAGATGACTATAATATTGAGCATAGGTTGATTGTTGAAGATATTAGTGAAAATAGTATATTAGATAGTATTAATAAGTATTTGTATGGTTATGAAATAGATGGTGTTAGGATTCCAGGGTATTATGATATATACAAAAATAAGTTGAGGTGATATTATGGCGGTTAAGAGTATTGGATATGCAAGAGAAAGTACTGTTGAGGGAATAAGGGATATTCTTAGTGTAATAGAGGGTAAGGTAAATAACTTTAGTTTTGATTCAAGTAGCAATATACTTGCAGCAATAAATGCAGATAATGTAGGACTTGCTAAGGATGTTAGTGTTAAGAATATGTACACAAGTCATATACTTAGTACATCAATAAGTTTAGCTAATACAGGTACTGCTGCTAAGTGGATGAACGTTCTTTCATCTGCAAGCAGTGTACCTTTTACAGGTTTATATACTATCGTTATTGCATTGAGTGCTGCTACTACTGTTAAACTTGACGTTACTGTTGGAACTGTTACGTATAGTTACTACTTAAATGATGGAAATGCTTTGTCTGCTGACTCATGGTATGCATTTGATATACCACTAAACGAAGGTGATTTAATAAATGTTGAAGTTAATGTTCCTGCAGGTACTACTGTTAGTGGAGTACTAAGAGTATTTGGTAAGAGGTGATTAGTGTGGATATTAGTGAAATTATCGGTGGTATTAGTGTAAAGTGTTCAGTTTGTGGATGTGATGAAGTTTGGTTAAAAGAGATTAGAAACATAAATGGCAAAGTTGGAATAGTGTATAAGTGTAACAATTGTGCGTATGTCAATTTGTCTAATATTTATGTTACTGATGTTGGTTATCCGGATTATATTCCGTCGTTTGTAGACTATAATGTAATTGGAAAGTTAGTTAGAATACCATACAAGGAAGAGAATTGTGATGAAAGGTATATAGGTCATGATTTTTGGATAAAAGATGGTAAAGTTATCAGAAAAGAAGTAAAATGTCCAAAATGTGGTGAAATTGGTGAGGTTAGAAATTTATCACCATTCATAAGAGATACGCTATGTGGAAGACAGTATAGACTTGATATTATATGCAGCTGTAGTAAGTGCGGTACGGTGTATGCATTTGGTGTACATATTAGTGAAAAAGAATTTGATAAGTTTGTAGGAGGTATATGATATGAGCAAGAAGTTAAAAGTTCCACCTCAGGGCGAAATAAGCCTAAATGATGTCATAAAGTACATGGAGAATACAGGAATTCTGAACAAGAAGTACGATGCAGATTTAGATGGCATAGTGGATAATGCAAATGCTGTTCAGGGTAAAGTACCTGGAACAGCAGCAGGTGATTTACTGGTATTGGATACTGCAGGACAGGTACCATTAGCAAAC
>VAPK010577027.1_pt1 | contig 16477 bp, 10 predicted proteins | sample 3395031 | NCBI WGS metagenome assembly VAPK01 (sample SAMN08290443, study PRJNA428436) | hydrothermal vent metagenome | isolation source: Deep-sea hydrothermal vent chimney 1 | place: Pacific Ocean: Juan De Fuca Ridge
AGTATAATTCTATATTTGGAGTATTACCTGCACGCTTTCGGTTATCAACCTCACGCCGAATTAAATCACAAAGCTCTATGTCTTCCTTATCCTCACTACCACGAACATCATCTTTAAGATTGCTCAGCAATCTATTCATTTTGCTCACTGAGTTTTCTATTGTGCAAATAACATCATCTACAAAAAGAGGATTTTTTTTGTGTTTCGCAGCATTGCTAACAATAAGAGAAAGCTGAGCGATCATATTTTTTAGATCATGCACCATATAAGTTGACAGCCTGTTAAAATTGTCAAAACGTCTGGCTTCGGATAAGGCCTGGGCTGCTTCATGTTGAGAAAGATAACTTGCGGCCTGACGACAAGCTATTTTCAAGAGATCTATATCTTCCCAATTAAAATTATGCCGCCTATTCTTGGCGTGCGCCAAAATAACAAAACCTAACATCTTTCCCTGCAAAATTAGCGGCATAACCAACCACGCATTTTGCATTCCTCTTAACCATTCAGGCAAAGAAAAGAAACCACGACTGCGATAAACGCCCGGATTCCATTCAAACTCATCAAGGTTTATTATCCAGTCCTGCTGCTCCATGAATTTAATAAAGTCCGTATCAGGTTTTTCTGAATCATATACTGCGGGTATATTCCAACGTGCAACTGGAATATATATATTATTATCTCTTTTCATCCATAGCATACCTCCTGGACTTTCAATAATTTGAGCAATCGCCTGAATAGTTCGTATGGGTAAAGGAATTGTTTCATCAAATGATGACAACACATAAATAAATCTCAACCACTCATCACGATAATCATATTTGTAATGAAAAAAATGTTTATTTATAAGAACTCTTAACTTTGCTCGCAGCGACTCTGAAAATAGCAATAGCGCAAGAATTATCATGGCCCCAAACATAAATAGCGTTTGCGCAACAACACCCCAGCCACCACCATAACTTCTTACGTAATAACCGCCAAGCCCAACAACCAACAAATAAATGCCACCAGCAAGCAAGGTTGTAGTATGAAACACTACATGCCTTGAAATAAATATACCTGATGACCATTCTGGGTGACGAGAAATAGCAATACCAATAACAGGGACCATTAATGCATTAATCAGTCCTCGAGACTGCCATAACATGATATCGACATGTTGGAATAACATTGCCTCAGAGTACAAATAGAAATCATACGCATATATACCGCCCAAACCCAAAGAGAAAAACTTAACTGCCCACATCATTCCCTGACGGGTATTTCTAAGCATTTGTTCCAACAATACCAAAACGGTAACAGTTTGAGCTAAATAACCTACCAACAGTAGATCAATATTCTTGGAGAAAACAGGAAGCATTTGAGTTAGGTGTCGATCAAGTATTAACAACACCATCAATGCAGAAACGATATAAAGTACTATTTTTGAGTAGTTTATTATGGGTGGTTCAGTATCTGCCGTAACCGCTCGGCCTAAGACCAGTAATAAAAACTGTTGCCAAAACAGATTCCTGAGGACTTCCAAAATTTGATAAGCCGAAAGAAGTTCTACTTGACCAGACTGAAATACAGCTGAAGTTGCCCATAAAATGGATACAAACGTAGCCAACAACAGGTATTTTCTTGATGGTTTATCCTGTCTTCTGTCAGTCAGAAGAATCCCCAGAAGGACAAGAAAAAAAACTGCAGCAATACTATAACTTAATAAACCTATGTACATAATCTAGGATATTTTGGAAAAACAATTACATTTTATTTTAATATTACATTTCCCCTTCCGCAGTTAAAAATGAGTGCATCTTAAGCTACAGAAGCACTCATTTTTATTAGTTAAATTTTAGATAATATATTCTCAACCTCATTCCGGCCTTTAAATTTCTGCTTACTTACCAATGATTTTTGCAAGTGTATTTTTGCATTTTTCTTGTCACCAGATTTATAATAGGCCATTCCCAAATGATATTGAAACAATGCGATTTTCGGTTGTTTAGCAACAACCTTTGACAATATTTCGATTGATTTTGGATACTCCGCAGATTTGTAATAAATCCATCCAAGCGTATCCAGAAAGCCTGGTTGATTTGATTTTTCAAATCCAAGGGCAAGTTTTTTAGCTCGCCGTAAACTTTCGGCGTCATTACGAACGTCAGACAAAATTGACGCTAAATTATTCGAAGCCAAAGCATCGCCAGGCTTAATTTTCAAAACCTGTTCATACATCTTTATTGCATCATCATATTTTCTTGCACGTTCATATATTTGTGCCAATTTGATATAAATTCCAGGATCATTAGGAATCACTAGCAATGCAGATTTATAAACCTTTATTGCTGATGGGATATCTTTCGTAACTAGGTAAACGCTAGCTAAACTACTATAGGGTAACAACCACTTCGGACTCAGTTTAATGGCTTCATTAATATATTTTTTAGCCTGGACAAAGTCTTTTTTAGCAAAATAAACCTCACCTAATAATTCTAGTGGAATAGGGTTTTTGGGCTGTTTTTCTGAAATTTTGTTTAAGCGATCTATTGCGTCTGCATAATTTTTAGTCGTTAAATTTATTTTTATAATCGAGGCAAGCGCAGGTAACATTTTACCTGATAGTTTAAGTGCCTTTTCATAATCAAGAATAGCTTGGTCGTATTTTTTGAACGCCCCATTAAAATCACCTGATTTTTCATATCCAATCGCATTATTAGGATAATATTTTTTAATTAAATCAATAGCGTTGGAAACCATTTCCTTGTCAGTCAACAAAGAACCGATCTTGAGTTTCATTTGTAGAACATCCAGACTGGCAGGTGAGACTTTGAGAGCCTTATCTATTTCAAGATTTGCATCTTTATAATTTTTTATTGCAATGAGATAGCGAGCATAGTTCAAGTACGATTCTGGATTTGATTCCGCCGCTTCAATCCCTCGGATTAATGCTTCTTTTGCCAATTCTGGTTCCTTATTTAGAACATGAGCGACAGCAAGCAACTGACTCGCTTCAACCATTTCCGGCCGGTTTTTAATAACAGAACGAAAAGCAGCAACAGCAGACACAGGATCATTATTGGCAAGTGCAAGTTTCCCCTTCACTAACAACGCGTGAATATCACCTGGGTTTTCATCTAAAACATCATCGATATAATCCTTCGATTTTTTTAATTTTTTCTGTTGTAAAAACATTTTGGCTAACGCAACTTTAGCTTTTAATCCTTCTGGATCGGTCCCCTTTAAGTCAATAATTTTCTTATAAACTGACTCGACTTCCTCTGGTTTTATTTTTTCATATAATTTTGCCAGCGCAAAGCGCAGTTCAAAAGCATCAGGATGGTCATGAATAGCGGTCAAAAGTTCCGTTTCTGCTTCTTTTACACTTTTATATTTCGCTAGAAATTCTACCAACATTAATTTACGAGACTCATCCTTAGTATCGAGCTTAGCTGCTTCACGCAGAACCGTCTCGGCCTTATTATATTTCTTGGTGTTAACATAAAACTTCGCTAATCTCTGTCTATAAGCAAGTTCTTTCGGCTTCAATGCAATAATTTCTTTTAAAATCTTCTCGGCACCAGCATAATTCTTTTGCATTGCATAAATACCGCCTAACTGCAGGCGCAGGGGAACAGCATCTGGATTATTCTCAACCCCATCCACTAGAGTCTTAATTGCGGATTCAAATTCTTTTTTTCTTAAGTATAAATTTGATAAAAGAAATATAGCGTCTGTCTTATTTTTATTTTCAGACACAATATTTTTTGCCATCGATATAGCCTTATCAGTCTCCCCTTTTCGGGTGGCAATCAATAATTTCAGCATTTTTATATATGCATTTTTTGGATCCTGAGCTGAAATTTTATCGAGTTGCTCCTGTGCCTTGTCCAAATCTCCTGACAGAAGATATATTCGCGCAAGTTTATTGTGCGCATCCAAATTTGAATCATCAAGCTCCGCAGCTATACGATAATGAGTATAGGCGCCACGAAGATTTTTATTTTTTTCCTCTACCTCACCAAACAAATAATGCGCATCAGCAAATTTCGGATCAATTTGAAGAACATTCTTTAATTCAATTTTCGCCTTTTCATAATTTCCTTGTTCATAATAAGTCTTGCCCTTCTCATAATATTTTGCCTTGCGCGCATTTTCCCCATCACAACTAGCAAGTAATGTAGCCAATAATATTATGCAAACAAAGTTTAAAAATTTATTCTTCATAACTCCACCATATATTGATATGTAATATAGATCATAATTAACTGAACTCGATTTTAAGGAGTAAAATAAGTACCGTAGCAAGAGATGCGAAACCAAGAAGATTCCCGGCATCTGAGCGCCTGTTATTTATTGCAATTTCACACCCATAAAACAAAATAACTGATTTTATAACAATATAACCTAGTTCTAGGTTAGAACCATTATTCTGCTGCACAAGACCCGCTACAATGACCAACACGACCATCAAATAATCAAATGGCGTGATTGAAAACTCGACCTGCCGTGCATAACGTACAACAATAGCCACATCAAGAGCAAGAATCGCAAAAAACAATATATCAAGATGATAAAGCCATCCTTCCTTTGGAATAAGCTGCTGGTCAAAGATATACACCATGATAACGGCTATGGCATATATTCCAATTCGCAACAAGTAGGCACTAAAATCAAACCTTCTTGTTAACCAGGAAACAACCAGCATCAAACTTATCAAAGCTAATTCAAAAGCAAAATCAACAGGAACCTGAGTAACAAAAATACTTCCTACTATAAAATAGCCCGGTATAATAAATTTAAGAAATAAAAGTGGCCCATCGGTAAATATTTTTTTCTCTCGTAATGAAGTTATAAATCGGGCAAGTTTTGATTCCTCGCCGTCAGGCGAAAAATTCCAATGGATTTTTTCTAAAATATACAATGATAAAAACAAGATTCCGCATATAGTCAAATACAGACCTGTTACCAGAGAATCTGATGCATACCTGAACTTAACTGCACAGACAACCAGTAAAATCTGAATAGAATAAATAATCACAACAGACTGATAATGATCAAACCCCAATTCAAGTAACCGATGGTGAATATGGTTTTTTGATGCTCGGAACCAATTCATACCATGGTAGATCCGTTGCGAAAAAACAGCCAGAATATCAACAATTGGAAGTCCGATAATAAGTGTAGGCAAGGCCATGCTAACTGAAGTATGTATCTTCTGCGTCAACAGGATAGTTAAAAAAGCCAACGAATAACCTAGAAATTGACTACCGGCATCACCCATAAATATCTGTGCAGGATGATTATTGAAGCGCATAAATCCAAGTATTCCACCAATAACAGAAAAGGTGATAATTAAAAATACGCCACTATTAACATCATCAACTATAAAAGCCAGGTATGCAAGACAACCCAGGCTTAATAGGCTCTCGCCACCAGCCAGCCCATCTAGCCCATCAGAATGATTAATGGCATTAATAACACCAACCATGGCAATAAATGTAAATCCTTTACCCATGTATTCTGACAGTGGCAAATCAATAAAGGGAATATTCTGAACCCAAACATCACCAATAAAAACAACCACCCCCACAGCAATAAATTGACCAATAAATTTTACATAATGTCCAAGCTCAAAACTGTCATCAAGTGCCCCAAACACAAAAAGAACCATGGCACCAACTAGATAGCTCAAGATCAAAGTATCTAATGGCAACCAGACAATCACGGCCAATAAAGAGCCCAGTACAATGCCGATTCCACCAACACGTGGAATCGGTATTGTATGTACTTTCCTCTCATCAGGCAGGTCAACCATACCTATGTGCGGCGCCAATCTGATCATCAATGGAATCAGCACCATACTGCTTACCATTGCCGTCAGTAAAACAAAAAGAAGGTTCAACTAGTTACCCTCAAATAGATTAAATATACCAAAGATCATTATTTTCTCTTTCGAGTCAATCAATCAGGCAGATACCCATGCATTTTTTTCATTGCGACATCTGCAAAATGAGTCAATCTTTTATCCGCTTTATCAACGCTTTCTCCTGGGGGAACCATGGTAACTAAACGCACCAGAGCACCATCCGTTCTATTTTTTGTCAGTGCATCCCAAAGGATATACCATTTAACCATATATTCATTTGTTAGAATGCGGCCTCGCTCCTGAAACCAATAATATACCAGTTGTTTAAACTCACCTTTTTGAATAATCGTTCTATTCACAATTAATGGCACACCATCGACGACAACTCCCGGTACAGGAACTTGATTAATATTCTTTATTTCCCAACCACCACCCGGAATGCAAGTTCTAGGTGAATGCGCAGACTGGCCTTTCTTTTGCGAGGCATAGTAAGCAACATAAAAATTAACCGTCTCACCAGATTGGTTTTGATAATTAACCAACAGATAATCATCCACCTTTAACGCATCCAGAATATTAGCTTTCAAACCTTCCCGCGATCCTTTCCAACCATCAAAAGCCAGAGGGAAAGAATAAAAATCCTGGCGCGGCGGAATAACATCTTTTCTTTGCGGTGCAAGGGACATATACAGGCTGGCACAAATGATAATTATTGCAAAGCCAATAAATGGAGATGGAATTTTCCGGGGAACTAATTTCGCATCAGACGGCGTATCAGAAGGAAAATCAATGCCAAAAACAAGTTTAAAGGGACGCCGGTCTCTTCCTAATTTGGTTAACAACCACATTTCTGCAAGCAACACCAGCATGCAAGCCATAAAGATAACCCAGCCTTCAAAATCATGCAGAAAACCTTCCGCCATCTTGATGCCCCAGTACTCAACCATGACACCAATCATACCAATCCTGAAGCTATTCATAATAATAGTGATCGGGATACTGGATAAAAATATAATGGCACGTTTCCAGAATTTATCCTGATAGAAATAAGCCATCATAAAGGACAAAGCCATCAATGGAAATAAATAGCGAAGGCCACTGCATGCTTCCACCACCTGCAATTTGTAGACCCCAAGGTCGATCACATTACCTTCGAGATAGACACTAATATCAAATAACCGTATCACCCAGACGCCCAGTTGTGATGACACCAGCTGTAAAACTTGAGAGATCTGTTGCAAAAAAAACGAGGGCAAGGGGATCATAAAGGCTAGAAAAAGGAGCGGTATAAAAATAATTTTAAATGCTTTCCAGCCGAGGAAAGCGAGCACACCACCAAGAACCACCAAAAGAAATGAATAATGAATGACAAGGAACAGTGTCGTGAGTTCACCAACGACGAGCAAGAATAAGCCGATAGCCGCAACTAAAACGCCCCACCAAGAACCTGTAAATTCAACTTTTTCCAGTTCATCTTTTCTTTGCCAGATGAGGAAGAGTGTAATAAACGGAATGATATAACCGTAACTATATTCAGGACGTTTATCCCATAACACAACCAGCTCTGACAGACCATGCATATAGACATATCCAGTCAAAGCCGACAGAACAGCGAGCACACCCCATATAGCAGGAGATTGACGCCAGACGACCACATTCCCTTTACTCTCACTCATAATACAATACCTACATTTTTACTGTTAAATATGAGCAAATAACACTCAACTATACATTTCACATAAAGATGAAAACCGTTAAAAAGGCGAGTCCATATTATTTAATGACAAGAAGCATCCGTTTGATCCAGAAATCCTTCCCTCAACAAATACAAATAAATTTCTTGAGCTGCCTCCATAGCTGAATAATCTGAAGTATCTATTTTTATTTCTGCTTTATCGGGCACTTCATAAGGATCGCTAATGCCGGTAAACTCAGGAATCAAACCCTGTCGAGCTTTTGCATAGAGGCCTTTTCTATCGCGTGATTCACATGTTTCTAATGGTGTCGAAACATAAATTTCAATAAAGGCACCGTGTTGCTCGATCACTTCACGCACGGCACGCCGAGTACTGGTGTATGGCGCTATTGGCGCACAAATAGCAATTCCGCCATTTTTCGTAATTTCACTGGCAACAAAACCAATCCGTTTTACATTTAAGTCTCGGTGTTTTTTAGAAAATCCAAGTTCACTGGATAAGTTAAGGCGAACAACATCACCATCGAGAAGGGTAACCGGACGCCCTCCGGATTCCACAAGTTTTGCATACACAATTTTAGCCAGTGTTGACTTCCCTGCGCCGGATAAACCAGTAAAAAACAAGGTAAAGCCTTGCTGGTTACGTGGTGGATATACTTTAGATAAATGATGGAGTACTTCAGAAAATGAAAACCAGTCAGGAATTTCCTGATTATTTATCAAGTCCTGTTTAAGTTTTCTATCAGAATAGTCTATATACTCCAGACTCTTCTCCTCAATATATGAGCGGGGTAAATTCTTTTTCTTTTCTGGCACATAATGCATGGCTTCAACAGAAACAAGTTTTATTTGCACTTCGTCGATATAGTCAAGCACAAAATTTCTTGCTTCATCCCTGGAATAAAACGGACTATCTTTTTTTGATAGGTACGGCCGATAAGCATGTTTAGGTCCTATAATCATATGTGAACAACCAAAATTTTGGTGTATCAAAACATGCCAGAGGGCTTCTCTGGGGCCAGCCATTCTCATTGCCAGCGGCAGCAAGGAGAGCATAGAAAGATGATGTGGGAAATATTTCTGTATTGCCTGATAACAGTGAACCCGAGCATAGTATTGAATATCTCCAGGTCTAGTCATACCAACTGCAGGGTGTAACAGCACATGTCCTTGTATGTCTTTTGCCGCCTGCAAAACTACATCCCGCTGCACTCTATGCATAGGCTTGCTGGTTTGAAAAGCAACCACCCGTCGCCAGCCCATTTTATTGAACAGCGACCTCAATTCCCGCGGACTATCCCATAAATTTTCAAAATCATGATGGCTTGGTAACTGGATACCCTCAACTCGCCCACCTATGTATACGTTATTAACCTTCTCATACAGATACTGGACACCAGGATGATCTTTAGATGTTGTACCATAAACAGATTCTGCTTCCTGCTCTTTGTCTGCCTGCCATATGTTTTCTACGGTCATAACCGCAGGCATAAATCCTTCACCATCACGCAACGCAACTTTCTGACCAATTTTTAAATTATTTGCAAATTCATCCGCCACATCCAACACGACTGGCATAGGCCAAAGGGTGCCATCGGCAAGGTGCAATCCTTCAACGACTGATTCATAATCTTTTTTACACATAAATCCCGTTAAAGGACTGAAAGCGCCATTAATTAACAATTCCAGATCACACAACTGTCGTTGCGACAATGTGATAGAAAGAAAATCACCCGACGAATGTTTGATTGCCTCTGCACTCTCGGAATCAAGCATAAGATCGACTAATTTTCCACCCAGCGCAGATACGAATTCAGTCATTTTTGATATGTTCCTACATTCAGAGACTTAAAAGGAGAAGCTAGTGGTTCCCCAATAAAAATACCCTCGCCTGGCCAGGCAACACTTTTCCAATATGCCTCCATCAGAGTTTCACCACTTGTATATCTTTCTATAACAATTGCCGGATCAGGGAATTTTTGCCGGAAATTGCATGGTTCTTTGACTGTTCCATAACTGCCTGTCGCACCTAGTTGCAGCCATTTTAGGCTACTCATTTGTTTACTATCTGTAAGCATACCACCTGTTGAGGTCAAGTGATCTGCAATAGCTCCCGGAAGAAAATGGTTTGTTCCTATTTCCGGTACATTTTTAAGGCCGGTAAAATAAAAAAGAACATCCCGTCTGTTTTCAATATAATCAGCGTGCACGATTTCCAAACGAGGAAGTCGTGGAAAGGTCTTAACGATATACTGATAGCCAGCACTTCTTACATTTCGTGCTTTATCTGAAGTGCTCACCAGATATCCTGTACCTGGGGGAAAAGTGGAATCTGATAACATTCCTCTGTCAATCAGTTTTTTGGCCTGTTTGAAAGTCAATGCGGCAAGCGACATTGTTGGCCGTATTTTATAATACGTATATGGAAATTTTGTTTCCGAATTATAATAAACAGACATTTTTGTTTTCCCACACCCCTTTGAGCAATATGCCTTATCAAAACCAAATGCAAATGCTGAGGTAATTGACATACATCCCACCCGGTAAGGTTTCACCCATGTAAGAACAAAACCTTGTACCGTCTCCGGAGTAGAATTATCTACTACCCTTTTTATTTTTTTGAATATCTCTGGACTTATAACTGTTTTAGTTTTATCCAGTTCAATTTCTATTATGTTTTCTTTGGGTATTCTCCTGACACGTTTATAGTATTCAGCAATCCTGATGCTTAGAGGATCAGATTTATTTACAATAACGGCCAGTGTTTTAGCCGTAATTCCTGCACTGACCTCACCGACCCAGAGATATGGTAGAAGAAACAGGGTAATCTGAAACAATAATTTCCAGTTCATAAACTGTACTTTAAATTGAATCCCTTCTTAAATTCTATAATTATTAGTGTCTTAAACAAAAATCTTAGCTAACCAGTATTATTTCAAACACTAACATTCTCATCTTTATGACTATTCCCGAATACTGGAAAAATCCCCCCCTTCTGTTTTTCAATTATAACTTCAGAGGCCAATTTCAGTGAAATGGACTTTATTTGTTCGGCATAGGCATAAACCAGCGCAGTATCACAAAGAGTATTGATCAATCGAGGAATACCGCCGCTATATTTCCAGATAATTTTACATGCATCAATTTCAAATATATTTTCATTGCCACCCACCACCTTGATGCGATGTTGTATATAGCCAACAGCTTCATCAAGCAGCAAAGGTGCAAGATGATAATCTGCAGAAACTCGCTGAGCAAATTGTCGCAAATCCTGTCGCTGCAAGGTTCCTCTGAGTTCTGGTTGACCAACCAGTATTAACTGCAAAACCTGATCTTTATCCGCATTAATATTTGATAGCATTCTTAATTCTTCCAATACTGACGGAGACAAATTTTGCGCTTCATCAATGATCAAAACAGTCCGTTTTGAATTGGAATATTCATTGATAATATAATTAACAAAAGTATCATACAAGGCAACTTTGTCTTTTCCTTTGTAATCAAGATCAAATGCCATTGATACCCATTGCAATAGATCGCCAAAAGACTCATGCGTATTACTTATCAAACCTATTGAAACATCATTATCAATTTCACTCAGCAGTTTTCTTATTAGTGTCGTTTTTCCTGAACCTACTTCGCCAGTTATTACTGTGATTCCAGCCTGGTTCATAAGCCCATATTGCAACATGGTCAGGGCCATAGAATGTTTTTTACTTAGATACAGAAATCCCGGATCAGGCAACAAGGAAAATGGTTTCTCTTTAAATCCGAAAAATGATTCATACATGCTTAATTACCACAATATGATCATTAATAGGGAGCCTGAGATAAAGTTTCTGTTTTATTCAAAACCGTACCAATGATATTGCAATCCTTTAGAATAGTCTTAACTTGTTCTAAATCGCCTTTTCTAGTTTTTCCTTCTTCTGCAACCAGTAATATTGAATCGACATAGGGAGAAAAAGCTAGCGCATCATCCGTTGCCAAGAGCGGCGGCAAATCAAAAAGAATAATACGTGATGGATAACGTGTTTTTAATTCTTCAACCAGGGCAACCATTTTGGGGGATGACAACATTTCGGATGAATTAAATATAGCTTCCCGACCGGGTAAAATAACCAAACGTTCAATATCAGGATTAATGAGAACATCCTGTAGGGGAGTGTCATGCAGCAAAAAATCACTTAGACCCTTGTCCGGCTTATAGTCAAAATACTTGTGAATACTTGGTCGGCGCATATCCAGATCGACCAATAAAACAGTCTGGTTAACCTCCATCGCCAGGGCGATGGCAAGATTTACCGCAACCAGGGATTTCCCTTCACCAGGTTGAGCACTTGTCACCGCTAACGCGTTCCAGTTATTACTGCGCATCCGCTGTAGCACATGGGTTCGCAATAATCGAAAAGCATCCCGATCTAAACTATTAACAGAGCCCGCGATGACACGATTCTTTTTCAGAACATCGGCTGCTACTTTTATAGTCTTTGTATGAGTGTATTTGATGTTCTCAGTAGAACCGGAAATCGTTGGCCCTTCTGATCTAGCACCCTTATTTTCAGAGGAAGCGGCATCGTTTCGCTCTTTTCTTGCTCGCTCAATTGCTTTTTTTATTCGTTCCATATTCATTACCAGTTAAATTTATAGATCCTAGCTTAGATACCCATTTTTCTTAATATGACATACCATAGAACATCTAGTGGCTTATAAAAATAATTCACCAAAATCAAAGCTATGATCAATATACCCGCACCGCCAAGAAGAAGTTTTATTTTTGGTGCATATGACTGTGCTTCTGCTATTTCATTTTCGGATGGAATATAGGGGATGGTTGCCAAAGGCGCAGATCCAAATAGGGATTCCATTGCCTTGACGCCCCGGATACTATCATCCCTCGACTCGAGTATTACCACCACGGCAAGACCAACACCTAAAGATAGAATTAAACCTAATAGAATAATCATTAACCGATTTGGACTATATGGAACCTCGGGCAAAAGCGGGGGTTCAATCAAGGTGAAACGCTCACCTTTTCGTTCTTTCTCCAATTCCTTGGATAAGTTCGCTTCCATCAATTTATCTTTTACTTCCTGATATTTCTTGATGGTATTTTCATAATCTCGGGTAAGTGCACGATAATCCTGTTCCACCTTGGGTGCACTGGTAATTCGATCTTCATATTCATTGATACGTTTCTGCGTTGCTGCTCTGTGTTTGGCAAATGCTGTCAGATCGGCTTTGGCTGATTCAAGTTGAGCCTGAAGCTGAATATAAGCCGGATTATCTGGCTTGGTAACAGGCGCATCTTCAAGAGCATTATCAGGAATACGTTTGATTTTTTTCTCGAGATTCTCCATTTCTCGTTTTAGTTTAATAACATCTGGATGCTCATCCGAGTATTTCTCACGCGCCACCAAATAGTCAGTCTTGAGTTTTTTTAACTGCATTAACAATTCAGACTTACTTTCACTTACACCCAATTCTTTTTCTAAGGCTTTAATCTCTTTCTCTGTTTTCAAAACATCCGGATGATCGGGGGAATAGCTGGCTGACATCGTGACCAGTTCTGCCTGTAGGGTTTTCAGGCGTGATTCCTTACCTAAGATACGTTCACCCGATGAAGAATACAGCGTTGCATTGGGCTTTAACTGAGAAAGTTGTGATTCGAGATATATTTTCCTTTCTTTCGTGGCCTGTATCTGACGATCTATATCAAGCAGTTCACTTTCCACTTTTTCCATTAACTGAATATTAAACTGCACCAACTCCGGTAATTTTTCCATATTACCTTGCTTGAACTTTGCCAGTTTCGCTTCCTGCTTTGTTATTCTGTTGCCCAAACGTTTGCTCTCCTCCAGCAGAAAAAGAGACGCTTCGTTTGCATTATCGTTACGAGTTTTTAAATTCTCATTCAGATATAACGATACCAGTTCATTAGCGACCTTTTGCGCCATTTCGGGTGAGGTATGGTCATAATACAAACTAAAAGCAATGGTGGCCGTTGTTGGACGCCCGGTTTGCGGATCAACCACATCGGCGCTCACGGGTTCCATGCCGATATCCTCACGCATAGCATCAATCACTTCTTCCCTCGTTTTTTTCTGCAAATCATCATGATAAAGATTAAATTTCTCGATAATCTTCATCAGATTGCTGGTTGTCATCACCTTCTGTTGCATGACTTCGAGTCGTTGATCTGCGTAGGTACTGATGGTTGATCTGACCAGATCCTGCGGGATCTCCTGTTGTTCGATGAGGACAGTGGCCGTGGAACGATAAACGGCAGGTAAGGCAAAGGCAATAATCAGGCTCAGTAATGACAGACTAATAACAGCAATCAAAAACTGCTTTTTGCGGCGTTTGAATATCTGCAAATATTCACCCAGCGTTTTTACTTCTTCAGCTTCCAGGTTTTCCAGGTTTTCCATCATTTCTGCTGTTCTCTTAAAATAATTGGTATCTGTTTGTGTTATTAAAATATTTAATTTTATTATCTAGCGGGACATTGAAACCCGGTCCCATACATATCGAATGTTTAGTGAAATATTATTTGAAACAGCGACGGCATTTGAACTCTTATAAACTTGTCGAACATATCGGTACGCCGTATACAAATTCCAGTTTTTATCTAGTTTCCAGGCCAAGTTAACTTCGCCGCGTAAATACTTCCTGTCATAAAAATTAAACTCGGGATTAACTGAAATCCGTTGATTAACAAGCCCCTTGAACCTTAAACTAAGTTTTTCGCTGATATCATGATCGATATTCATATCCAGGCTGTCAACTTGCATTTCTGAGCCCAGACCACTGGCAGTAATTGTTCGGCTAAACTTTAGTCCCAGTTTAGTCAATTCAAAATCCTTATCCGCTGAAACCGTGAAAACCGGTGAAGTGGTATTTGTAAGGGTTTGAGTTTCAATGGTCGCAGCACAGAGATTAAAAAATAGATATTGGTTAATGGCGCTACAATTCTGATATTGCGTCTGCGATTTACTATTGCGACGACCATACCCCAAGCCCATCCTGAAAGTAGAACTAAATTGGTGATTCAAGCCTAGCTGATAGGTCATCGTATCTGAACCGGAACCCAGATATTTTTGCGCACTCACCATTTCAACCGCCGTAACTAATGCTTTTTTCTTTGTACTATACCGAGACTGATCGACTACGACATAGACCTGATCGCGTGTCGTCCATTGGAAAGTATAGGTTAGACCCGCACTAGCGTAAGTATAATCAGCATATGGATTTGTTAAACTTTTCTGATACTTAACACCCTGATACTGCAGTTCAATACGCAAATTAGATTGTTCATTCAGCATCCAGGACCATGCCGGCGCAATCTGTTTGGTTTGTCTGTCCAGTTGCGCCAATACTACGCCCGTGTCTTCACTATAATTTTCCTGTGTCAACGTCGTATCATCGGTATAACTGCCATCCAGTGAAAACTCACTACGCTCTGTTTTATACCCGGATTTCAGTCGATACCAACTATCAGTGCGATTTTTCAGGTTGGGATCGCCCGTGTATTGTCTATATTTCCAGTCACCTAACAGATCGATATTTGCTATTTCCGTGGCCCAACCAAAACCTATCATTGGATTGATTAGTCTTGTCGTCACCTTTGGGGACGATGAGCTGCTCAGATAAATATTATCCGTATATGATTGCTCTACCTTTGCTGTGGGGCTTACTGTCCATTGTGCCGCGAACAAAGAACCCGGCAAAGTCAGCAATAAAACATAAAGTCTCAGCCTGCCCAGCAGATAAGAAGCAATACGGAAATAACGTTCCATCTTCATTAAAATTAAGCGAAATCAGTGCTTGAATATAGCGTATTTAAGTCCTTACTAAACCTAGGGTACAATAACGATATCACCGTTTTTCAGGACAATATTTTGTTCTAAGTTCTCACCATCCTCTATATCACTATAATCAAACTTAAAGATCTTCTGCTTCACCCCAGTGCGACGCAATATCTTGATAGAGCTAGCTGCCGCATAGGGTGTTAGACCTCCCGCCAGCGCCAACGCCTGGGTGATGTCCATATAATGTCTAGCTACATATTCACCAGGTCTTGCAACCTTGCCAAGAACATAGATGGTGTTGCCGTACATCTGCTTGAGACTAACGGTAACAACGGCATCAGTAATGAAACGTTTGATTTTCTTTTTAATCACGGCTTGCAACGCCTGGGTAGTTTTGCCGCCGGCTTTTAATTCACCCACCAGAGGGAAATCAATACCACCATCCGGGCGCACCAGCACTTCACGTTCTAGCCCATCTTCTTTCCAGACAGAAATATCAAGCACATCACCGGCAGCAATAAGGTAAGCCGTTGAAACATCATCATGGCTCAACGGTGTTACATCATGATAATCCAGTGTTGACGTAGTCGCAGGCGCCTCTTCAGCAACCACGGGGGTAAATGCGCAGATGGCGAATGCCATAATGATCAGACTTTTTAAACTCACTCTCATAATTTTCCCTTCTACCTGGAAATGCAATTGCTATATTATTCTAAAAAACAGCTTTCCCTGTAGCCTGTCTGTTCAACAGTCTACCAGTGAAATAAAGTTTAGTGGAAATGCGGTCTATCTTGCTCGACGATTCAATCTCGTCTACCGCTGTAGATATTCTTTTTTCCCAGCCACTAGCACTATTTTTAACATATTTTTCTGTAACAATCTGCCATATTTCCGTACACAATATGACAGTACTCTCGAAGCGACAATATAACCATATTCATAGTTAAGATCTCAACTCGCCTCAAATATAACTAATCTAGTACATTACAAATAATATGTATATAATTGAATTACAATAACTTATGTGAATGCTCCACCGGCTGAAAGCCTGATGGCTCCCTCTCCCAGGATCTGGGAGAGGGCTGGGGAGAGGGTTCAGGAATCTTCCTCAAACCGATCCCC
>VAPK010012290.1_pt1 | contig 16473 bp, 19 predicted proteins | sample 3395031 | NCBI WGS metagenome assembly VAPK01 (sample SAMN08290443, study PRJNA428436) | hydrothermal vent metagenome | isolation source: Deep-sea hydrothermal vent chimney 1 | place: Pacific Ocean: Juan De Fuca Ridge
AATCGCGATCAGAAGCGAGTAGATTCCCGTTGATTCAGTGATCGCCTGTCCGAGGACCATTGTACGCAGAAGAGCCCCTTCCATCTCCGGTTGGCGTGCCATCGCATCGAGGGCATGTGCGGCAGCGATTCCTTCTCCAACACCTGGGCCGATCGCTCCGAGCCCCATTGCGATTCCCGCCCCGATGTACTTGGCCGCGGTGGCGATGTCCGCTCCGGATATTCCACTTACTACCTGCTGTGCTTCCTGCAGCATATTTCCTCCTTATGTTAAGTTTCTACCGCGACGTTTATGTACGCGACGGCCAATATGGCAAATACAAACGCTTGAATACCGCCTTCAAACAGTCCGTAGAATCCCATAATTATAAGAGGGAACCCCCATGCAGTATAGATGAACGAGTACAAGATAGCGAGCATTGTTGCTCCGCCAAACATGTTCCCAAACAAACGGAACGAGTGAGACAAGGGCTTTGCTATTTCTCCGATTATGTTGAGCGGGAGCATAAACGGGTATGGTTCGATGAATCCCTTCAAATACTTGCGTAATCCCTTCATCCGTACAGCATAAAACTGGGACAAGACGAAGACCAAGAGAGCGAAACTGAGCGGCACATTCAGGTCTTTTGTGGGCGAGTCGAGGTAGGGGATCACGGAGATCCAGTTGGAAAATAGCACGAACAGGAAGAGCGTAGCAATGAATGGAAAGAGCTCCCGCGCCAGTTTCTCGGAGGCAAAATTGGAAGTGAGCTGCCCCTGAATGAAATCTATTGTGGCCTCAAGCAGCACCTGAACGCGGCTTGGCTTCTCTTCGATCGGTTGGCGGAGCCCGCGGCGAAACAAGAAAGTTAGCCCGATTAGAATAGCAATTACGACCCAACTTATGATGATCGTGATGAAATCAATATCTATTCCTCCCCCACCGATCGGGATGTGGAGAATAAGCTTTTCTCCTAGGTTTCCGGACAATTTGACACCTCCTTGCGCCACAGGTATCCCATATGGATAAGCACCTGCCCGAGCAGCATCCCGCCCATTGCCGCGAACAGCATCATCTGTCCGATAGTTGAGATTCCAGCGAAGGCTATCCCCAAGAACGCCAGTCGTCCCAAAGGGGCGAAGGCAGCGATGAAACCACTTCGTGTCCTGCTATCACCGGCAAGTAACGATTTTCCCGTTTCATAAATGAAAAACGAATTCAGGGTAAATAGACCTCCGCCGATCAATGTGCCGACGGCCATATCCCAGTGCCCTGTTGCAGCTAGACTACCCGCTCCGACGACGATCACCGGCCACACTATTCGCAGGCGGAAGATATCGACAAAGCCGATCCGAGAAACTTGTTTCATTTTAACCGTCCCGGGCTGTTCAGATGACGCGCAGTTGTTTGCTCTTTTCTTCGACGAGTTCGTCTATTTTCTTCGTGTATTCGTGGATCGTTTCGTCGTTCTTCTCCCGGTACCGATGATAGTCGTCTTCGGATATGTCACCCGCGTCTTTCATACGATCGAGCTTTTCATTTGCCTCCCGGCGGATATTGCGCAATGCCACTTTGGCATCTTCTCCTTTGGCTTTAATGATTCGGATCAGTTCCTCTCGCCGCTCTTCTGAAAGCTTGGGAACTTTGATGCGAATCACGCGTCCATCGCTTGTCGGATTGAGACCAAGATCGGCAGCGAGAATCGCCTTTTCAAACGCTCCCATCTGCGTTTTATCGTACGGCTGTACCACCAGGAGATCGGGGTCAGGGGCAACGATCGTCGCCAGTTGCTTGAGCGGGGTCGGGGTCCCGTAATAATCGACGGTTACGTCCTCAATCATCGCCGGGTTCGCCCGACCGGTCTGCACCTTAGCCAGGTTAGCCTTCAGTACCTCTATGGTACGATCCATGTGCTCGATCATTTCTCGTCTAACTTGCTCTGGCATAAAAAACACCTCGGATCCGGATTGTAGGGATCCGCTTAATGTAATGCAAGGCCCGCCAGGATACCATACGGTCACCGGTGGCAGCGTTTTATGGTTTCAGCTCTTGGCTTCTTCTTGCAAGATCTCTTTCTGGGCTTCCACCGCCGCGGCGTGGGCACGATCCCCAGCACGCCCTCTCCTGCGTGCATCGAGCTCGGATAGGACCGATGCCCGACCGTAGAGAACAAGCATGTCATCCGGATGGATCTTCGTATGCCCCCGGGGAGCTCCGATGTAGGTTCCATCCGCCTTGTGAATCCCTAACACCAGAACCCCTTCGTCCCGCAGCTTGAGCTCGGATAGTTTTCTATTGGCAAGCCAGTCGCTCGGTTTGACCTGCAACTCGACGACACGGTATTCTCCCGACAGGTTAAGCAAAGCTGCGTAATCACGCACATCGAGGTGAGTCCAGCGCTTGAGCGCCCAACCGATCAATCGCGACAGCCAACGGTCGATCAGCTTACTAGCAGCGATTGCCCATAGGAGTGCCAATCCTCCAATGAGAGCCAGCAACCGGGGAAGCCACTGCCCTTCCTTAAAGTTGGTGAACGAAATGACCAGTGAGGCAAGGGCGGTAACTACACCAGCATTTCCGAGCAGGATCAGAAGAAGCACGATGCGCCGTCGCACCGGATGGTGCATCACTTGCTCGGATTCTTTGGTGGTAAACCCGACTCCGCTGAACGCTGACCGGGCTTGAAACCGAGCTACTTCCCTGGACAACCCGGTCAGGGTGAGCGCCACAGTCGCGATTCGGGTGATCAAAAGCGACAGAGCGACGACTATCAGTAAAGAGATTATCGCTGCCATACGTTAAGGAATACCAACTTTGCGGACGCGCTTCAAATAACACAGGACCGGTCGGTTGCGAGCGTTGGAGTCTAATCAGGGTAAACCCTCACTTATTGTACGAACAGCGGAAGCGGTTCAAGCTTGTCAATGGTCCTCGCGCGGGTACGGCGCTGACGCCGGAGCCGTTTAGCCGGGCTTACATCCACATTGCGGAATACCCGAGCAAACCCCTCTTCCTTACTCACTTCTTCGTAACGGTGGTACATCATCTCGTACCGTTCCTCGGGAAACCCTCCTATGCGAATGTCCGGCCGGGCCTGGGAGAGTTCTTTGAGCTGCTGAAGCTTGCGTGCATACAGGGTTTTCAAAGGAAGAAGTGGCATTACATAGGCGATAGGAAGCCGACCGGAAATTTTTGCCACTTCGATCAACGGGGCGCGCTCGGCGCGGGTGAGATTAGTATTATCAACGCACACCACTTGAGCCGGAGAATCAACCGTCTCAACCAGCATGGCAGCGAATATCCTATTGACTGCGTCTTCATATTCAAGATCGAAATCACAATGGAATACATTCCGTCTTATCTCGTCCTTGGATACCACCGCCCATTCGGGATGACGATTTCTAAAACTCGTTTTGCCTGACCCCGGAAGTCCCACCAGCACGACCAGCTCTTTCATAACTGCACCCCCTCATAAAATTAGTATGACGAAGCACGGTCATTCGGTCAAGCGAGGGTTGCTTTTTCTCCGCGAACGTGGAAACTTACGGAGTTTCTTTCTTGAAACCGAGGCGAGGGAGATGAACATACAGCCGATCGAAGAGCGGATGGAAAAGGTTTTATTTTCTGCAGAGCAGATCTCACAGAGAGTAGCAGAGCTTGGGGAGAGGATATCGCATGACTATACGAGAGCTGGATGTGCCAAAGATCCTCACGGGCGCCCGCCGATGCTCGTGTGCGTATTACATGGGGCGATGGTGTTCATGGCTGACCTGATCCGCCGGATACCCACGGAGGTGGAATACGACTTTATCTGCGTTTCCTCTTATGGGAACGGGACATCACCGGGCGCGGTGCGGTTGATTAAAGACCTCGATCGTCCGATATACCAACGGGATGTACTGATCGTGGAAGATATTATCGATACCGGGCATACGATAGACTATCTACGCCGCGGTTTCGCGGCGCGGGATCCAGCGTCGATCCGTATCTGTACCTTGATTGATAAACAGGCGCGCCGAGAAGTGCCGGTTGAGATCGATTACGTTGGGTTCACGATGGAGAGGGATGAGTTCATAGTTGGCTACGGAATGGACTATGCCGAGCTCTACCGCAACCTTCCCTACATTGCGGTTTTGAAACCCGAATACATTCGATGATGGACGAATTCTACACGCTTGGAATCGAAACCTCTTGTGACGAGACTGCGGTAGCCGTGCTGCGTGGGCAGGCTGATTTGAAGGCGAATCTCGTATATTCCCAAGTGGATATTCATGCCCGTTACGGTGGGGTAGTTCCTGAAGCCGCCTCCCGCGATCATTTGCGCAAGCTGCCGTATCTGGTCAAGGAAGCGTTGGAGGAAGCACGAATCGAATTTTCCGATCTCTCACTAGTTGCCGCTACCTACGGTCCTGGGTTGATCGGCCCGCTTCTCGTCGGGCTGTCCTATGGCAAAGGGATCGCATTCGGACGTGATGTTCCGTTCATCGGAGTAAACCATCTGGAGGGGCATCTCTTCGCTCACCGATTAGCCTATCCGGACGATCCGCCTCCATTTATGGGGCTCCTCGTCTCCGGTGGGCACACCGCCCTCATCAAAGTGAGCAAGTACGGGGAATATCAGCTTGTTGGAACGACGGTCGATGACGCTGCCGGTGAAGCGTTGGATAAGGTGGGCAAGATGCTTGGGATCGACTATCCAGCGGGAGCGGAGATCGACCGATTGGCGGCTGAAGGTGATCCGGCCGCGATCGACTTTCCGCGTCCGCTCATATCTTCCCCGGGGTTTGACTTCAGCTTTGCTGGTCTGAAGACCTCGGTTTTGTACTACCTCAAGAAACACCCCTCGGTTGATATCAAAGATATTGCAGCGTCGTTCCTGGCGAGCGTGGTCGATGTACTGGCCAAGAAGGCGATAGAGGCAACCCGCAGGTATCACTTGAGAAAACTCGTCGTTGTTGGGGGTGTAGCAGCGAACCGCCACCTGCGCGCACGGTTGATAGAGGACGGGAAGTCACGCGGTGTAACGGTTTTCTTCCCGCCGGTAAAATACTGTACTGACAATGCGGCGATGATCGCCGCCTGCGGGGCGTTCCGTCACTTAGTACTCGGAGAAAGCTCGCCCTTATCGCTTACCGCGTCTCCTTCGCTTTCCATCTGAGCTTGCACCTCCTGCAGCGGCTCCGTGACCCGTTTGAGAGCAGCGATCGCTACCTCGAGCATATCGTCGGTCGGCTCAGCGGTCGTCAGTTTCTGCATCCACAGACCAGGTTTAGTGAGGAGACGCACCCAGAATTTCTCGTAGTTCCCCCCGCTGAACCGGAGCGCCTCGTAAGAGATCCCGGCGACGATCGGGAGAAGGAGGAGGCGGGAAAGAATTTTTAGCCATAGAGTTGGATTTCCGGCGATCGAGAAGACGAGGATTGAAATCACGAGCACGATCATCAGAAATGCCGTGCCGCAGCGGGGATGAAGGGTTGTATACTTGCGCGCGTTCTCCACTGTCAGCTCTTCACCTGCCTCGTAGGTATAAACCGTCTTGTGTTCCGCGCCATGGTATTGAAAAACGCGGTGAATATCCTTCAGTCGCGAAATGACAAATAGATATGCGAGGAAAAAGACGATTCTAATCAATCCTTCGACGAGGTTGAACAGGATCGAGTTTCCTGTACGCAGACCGGGTACGCTATTCGCCAAGTACAGGGGAAGGACAATAAACCCACCGACGGCGAGGATGATGGCGAGCCCAAAGGTAAGCCATGACTCACCCTTACCAAGCTGTTCCTCCTCGGGGAATGCGAGCTTTGTTGACATGTTGAGGGCACGTAGTCCCAGGGCCAACATATCGTACAGACGGAACAACCCGCGGATGAACGGAATCTCGCCGAACTTGCGAAACCGTTTCCGGACAGGGATATCGCGGACGATGATCACACCGTCAGATTGACGGCGAACGGCGACCGCAACGCGGTCGCCGTTTTGCATCATGACACCTTCGATTATCGCCTGACCGCCGACCGGCGGCATTGCCTATTCCTTCTTCCCGTACTTGCGCTGGAACCGCTCCACGCGCCCTTCTGTGTCGACAAACCGCTCCTCGCCCGTGAAGAATGGGTGACACTTGGAGCAAATATCGACGCGCATGTTTTCCACTGTGGACAGCGTCTCAAACTCCGCTCCGCAGGCGCAGTGGATTACGGTACGCTTCATCTCCGGGTGGATTCCTTTTTTCATTGCACTCTCCACTAACGCTTGGAGTACTGTTCGCTCTTGCGCGCCTTGCGGTGGGCGTACTTCTTACGCTCCACTTCGCGGGCGTCACGGGTGAGCAGGCCGGCTTTTTTGAGCGGGGCCCTGTATTCCTCGGTCACTCCGAGGAGGGCACGTGCGATTCCAAGGCGGATTGCTTCAAGTTGCCCGGTATAACCACCGCCGTTCACCCGTGCTTTCACGTCGTACTTTCCCACAGTGCCGGTCACATAGAACGGCTGCTTCAGTGTCTTTTCCAAGTGGGACGGCGCCTCGAGGTAGGAGGCAAAGTATTCCTCTGCCGGGCGTCCATTGACGAGGATCACTCCTTCGCCCTCTCGCAAATAAACGCGAGCTACTGCCCTCTTCCGCCTTCCCACTGCGTGAATGGCATCTCCAACTTTTTTCGGTAATCTCGCTCGAGCTTCCACGTGCGGAAGCACCTCCTGACATATTGTCCAATCGATGGGGGAATGATACCGAACGGAAAGAGCGCTTTCAACATCCCGTGGCCGAGGCGGAATTATCGCGGACAAGCAGCGCGAGTGCGAGCCCCATCATCGTTGCTGTAAGGATGAACACCGGGTAATACCCGCACAGGTGAATGAGCACCCCGCCGAGGAACGGCATGACGACAATGAGTACGTTGAGTGTGCCTTGGATTCCTAAGTAGACGGGTCTCTCTTTTTCCGGGACGATCTCTAGGGTGTAGGGATCGAATCCGACCTGCCTTCCGCTGCGAACGAAGCCGACAAGAAAGAAGACGGCAGCAAACGCGTTTGGTCCGATATACGCTGCTCCTACTGCCGCAAGCGGGATCAATCCTCCGAGGGCAACGCAGGTCCGCACTACGGTTTTCGGGCCGTGCTTATTCGATATAAATCCCCACACGATGTTCGATAAAACTGCCCCGGCGATCTGGAACAAAAGGTAACGGCCGATGTAGCTGTCAGCCACTCTGAAATGTTCCTTGGCAAACACCATGTAAAACGGCATCACCATCAGGCTGAAGCTTGTGAGATTTTGCACGATGATAAACCGCATGAACTCCTGGTTCTTTCCCAACATCTTTGGAATCTGGCGTAGGAGTGCCCAGAACGAAACCTGGTTATCCGAAACTGCTGGAGACGGCGGTTCCCGGATGAACCAGAAGGCGATCGCCGCGATGACCAGCCCCAATCCTCCCATTCCTAATACCAAAGAGTAGTCAGCAGGAAATGGCAGGTTAGTGGTGCTGAACGCACCAGTGACGATCAAACCGCCGATGAATGCCGCTATGCTGCTCGTGAATTGCTTAGCAGCGTACAACTTTCCCCTCTCCGTCGGAGGGACCAACTTACCGATGATATCGGTGTATGAGATTCCGGCGAATCCACCGCTGACTGAAAACAGGAATGTCCAGAAGAAAAAGCTGGCTATTACGGTTCTCGGTGCGTGTACCGCCAAGGAGTAAGTTACTGCTGCCATCCCGAAAAACGACAATCCGCGCAGGTAGATACCGATCAACAGAAACTTTCTGCGAAAGATGTGTTTGTGGATGTAATGTCCGAAAAGGAGATTGAACAGGTATGGCGCTCCGAGGAGTGTGGAATACAGTAGTCCGAATATGACCTTAGAACCTCCGAGATCCGTGATAAGGGAGGGAAAGACAGTGTTAAAATCGATCGTTGCCATCGTAAACGAGAGAAAGATCCCGTGCCATATAAAGATCAAATAAGTTCGCATCCCGTCTCCACCCTGGCCTGCGAGGGTACAACTCATCTCCAAAGAACAAAGGATGGTACCGATATTGGCGAACTGTAGCAACGTGTAATCCTGTGGTGAGCGTTGACAAAACGGCCTATTTGGGCTATGATTTAGCAAACAGGATGTGAGAGTGCTAAAATGATGGAGGAGCTTTCCGAACGCCGTAGATTAATTTTAAAAGAGATTGTGGACCGGTACATCCGCCACCGTGAACCTGTGTCCTCACGTATGATCCTTGAGGACTATGGCCTGCGGGTGAGTTCGGCCACGGTGCGAAATGAGATGAACGCCCTCGAGGCGGCGGGGTACATCGAGAAGCCCTACTCCTCGTCCGGGCGGATCCCGACGAAGAAGGGGTACCGGTTCTTCGTCGATTGGCTCCTTGACCTGTCCGAGCTCACCAAGAAGGAGCGACGAGAGGTGGTGGAGGCCTATCAGGTCCGCTGTCTGGAGGTGGGAGAGACGATGCGGCAAACTGCGTTCCTGCTCGGGAACATCACTGGTTACGCCGGGTTCGTCGTCCCACCGCAATGGGCACAGATGCGGCTCGATCGGGTGGTCCTTGTTCCGATGGAACCACGGTTGGTGCTCCTGGTGGTCATCTCCGAGATTGGGGTGGTCGAGCACGGACTAATCCCGCTCGAATTTGATTTGACCGAAGAGGAAGTGACACGGGCGATGGGGGTGATCAACGATACCCTGCGGGGGATGACCTTGGATGATGTGCGCGCCGCGGCCGGGAACGAGGCTCCGGAGGGGTGGTACGACCGTTCTGTCCGAGTGGCCTTGCTCGTGATGCGCCGGCTCCTTGAGCGGCGAGTGCGGGAGCGCCTGTACTTAGAAGGGTTGCTCAACATGGTAGACGACCTGCGTGAGGTGGTGCCGGATCAGGCGCTCGACCGGCTGGTTGGGCTGATCCACGCAGTGCAGGACGAGGAAAAGTTCATCGAAGCCGTCCGAGCGAGCCGCGGTGACAAGAACGGGTTGGTAGTGAACGTGGGTGACTTTGGTCTCCCTGGTCTGGAGGAGTTCAGTGTTATCACCTGCGACTACCGCCCATATTCTGGGGTACTCGGAGTTATCGCTCCGTTATGGATGGACTACAGCCGAGCGCTATCGGCAACGAGCTACATCGCCAATCGACTGGAAGCGCTCCTTGTTGCATCCTGCAGAAGGGATTTAGGAGGAAGAAATGACGGATGAAAAGAAATTGAACGATAAACCCGATAAGAAGGAAGAGGAGAAGGTGGAGAGCCAGGAGAAGGAGAATCAGGATGAGCTCCTGGCTAAAAAAGATGAGGAGATCCGCTCTTACATCGATAGGCTAAAGCGCCTGCAGGCCGAGTTTGAGAATTACAAGAAGCGAGTCCTGCGTGACATGGCGAGCTTGGAAGAGCGCATCTCCGATCGGGAGATTCTCGATTTCCTCCCCCTGTACGATAACCTTGAACGCGCGTTCGCCAGCTACAGCGGGAACAACGACGCGCAATCGTTCATCGAGGGGGTGGAGAGGATCTTCGCCCAGTTCGACCAGATTCTGAAACAGAAAGGAATAACACCGATAGAGGCCGAAGGGGCCCTGTTCGACCCGGCGCTGCACGAGGCGCTCCTGAGCGTGGAGAGCGAGAAGGAGCGCAACGTGATCCTGGAAGAGTTCGAGCGCGGTTACATGCGACATGGGCGGGTCCTTCGGCCGAGCAAGGTGAAAGTGAGCAAAGGGAAGACTGAAACTAAGGAGGATGAAAATGGCGGAGAAGATTAAAGAGAAGATCATTGGGATAGATTTGGGTACCACCAACTCGTGCGTGGCCGTGCTCGAGGGTGGTAGCCCGGAAGTGATTACTAACGCGGAGGGCGAGCGAGTGACCCCGTCTGTGGTCGCGTTCACCGAGTCAGGTGAACGGCTCGTCGGTAGGCTGGCCAAGCGCCAGGCGATTACCAACCCGCAACGCACGGTCTCCTCGATTAAGCGCAAGATGGGAACTGACTACCGGGTACGGATCGAGATTAACGGGAAAGTTGAGGAGTACACACCAGAACAGATCTCGGCGATGATCCTGCAGAAACTGAAGGCGGACGCCGAGGCCCACCTTGGTGGCAAGGTGAAGAAGGCAGTTATCACTGTTCCGGCGTACTTCAACGATGCGCAACGTCAGGCGACGAAGGACGCGGGTAAGATCGCCGGCCTTGAGGTGATGCGGATCATCAACGAGCCGACCGCAGCCGCTCTTGCCTATGGGTTGGACAAGTCAGATGAACAGACGATCCTTGTCTATGACCTCGGTGGCGGAACGTTCGACGTCTCGATCCTCGAGATCGGAGATGGGGTGTTTGAGGTAGTGGCGACCGACGGTGATACCCAGCTTGGCGGTGACGACTTCGACCGTCGGATTATGGACTGGCTTGTGGATGAGTTCCGCGCCGATACCGGGATTGACCTGACTAAGGATCCGTCTGCAATGCAACGATTGAAGGATGCGGCCGAGGCGGCGAAGAAGGAACTATCAAGCCGCATGGAGACGACGATCAACCTGCCGTACATCAGCGCCGATTCCAGCGGGCCGAAGCACCTGGAGCGCAAGCTCACTCGGGCCAAGTTCGAGCAGATGATCGAGGATTACCTCAATCGGACGATGGATATTGTAAACAACGCCCTCAAGGCGGCGGGGAAGACGGCGGACGATATCGACCAGGTGGTGCTGGTCGGCGGATCGACCCGCATTCCCAAGGTACAGGAGCTGATAGCGGCCCGCATTCCGGGAAAGATTAACAAGGAGATTAACCCGGACGAAGTCGTGGCGTGTGGTGCGGCGATCCAGGGCGGAGTACTTGCTGGTGAAGTGGACGAGATCGTGTTGCTCGACGTGACACCGCTGACGCTCTCCATTGAGACCCTCGGTGGGATCGCCACCCCGCTCATTGAGCGGAACACGACCATCCCGACCGAGAAGACAAAGACGTTCACCACGGCCGAGGACAACCAGTCGAGCGTGGAGATCCACGTCGTGCAGGGGGAACGGAAGATGGCGGCGGACAACAAGTCCCTCGGCAAGTTCCAACTGACTGGGCTGCCGCCGGCCCCGCGCGGGGTGCCGCAGATTGACGTGACGTTCAGCATTGACGCCGACGGAATCCTGCACGTGACTGCGAAGGACAAGGCGACCGGAAAGAGCGCATCAATCACGATCAAGGAGACCTCGCGTCTTACTGAAGAGGAGATCGAGCGGATGCGCCGTGAGGCTGAAGAGCACGCTGAGGAGGACAAACGCCGGGCCGAGGCAGTCGAGGTGCGCAACCGGGCTGACCAGCTCGTCTACTCGACCGAGAAGGCGTTGAACGAACTCGGGGACAAGGTATCGCAGGCTAAGCGCGCCGAAATCGAGGATCAGATTCGCCGACTCAAGGAGAAACTTTCCCAAAATGCGTCGGTTGACGAACTGCGCCGTGCGATGGAAGAGTTGACCAAGAGCGCGCAACAGCTCGGAGCGGAGGCGTACAAACAGGCGTCATCGGCGCAGACTGGTGGAACAAGCTCATCATCCGACGATAAAGAACCTCAGCCCGGTGATTACGTCGACGCAGAGTATGAGGACAAGGACGATAATAAGTAAAATGCGTCCTTAGACCACAGTTGACGGGAAAAAGGGGGCGGCGTGACCAAGCGAGATTATTACGAGATACTCGGTGTCTCCCGTGACGCGAGCCCGGAAGAGATCAAACGCGCCTACCGTCGCAAGGCAAAGGAGTTTCATCCGGACCGCAACCCTGAAGACCGCAAACGAGCGGAAGAGGCGTTTAAGGAGGCAACCGAGGCGTACGAGGTTCTTTCCGACCCAGAGAAACGGGCCCAGTACGATCGCTACGGTCACGCCGGCCCGACGCAGGGATTCGACTTCTCTGGCACTGATTTTCGCCGTGCGCGTGAGGCGTGGTCCGAGTTTGGATTTGGCGGGTTCGATGATATCTTCGATTTCTTCTTCCGCCAGGGTGCGCCACGTACCTCTACCCGGACGCAGCGGACGCAAGCAAGGCAGGGAGAGGATATCGAGTACAAGCTACGGATTACGTTGGAAGATGCGGCCACTGGGACGCGGATGCGGATTACCGCACCGCGGCTTGTGACGTGTGATCACTGCAACGGGACCGGAATGGAGCCCGGCACGAGCAAACGGGTATGTCCGACCTGCCATGGCCGCGGCCAGGTAGAATATCGCCAGCAGAGCCTGCTGGGTAGCTTCGTCACCGTGCGTACTTGTCCCGAGTGTAACGGGACCGGGGAAGTGATCGAACAGCCGTGTCACCGCTGTCACGGGACGGGCCGGGTTAAGGAGCGGAGCAAAATCTCGATCAACGTCCCTGCTGGGGTGGACAATGGCTCCCGTCTCCGTCTCAAGGGCCAGGGGAACGTGGGGCCGAACGGCGGACCGCCCGGTGACCTGTATATCGTGATTGAGATTATCCCTCACCCCAAGTTCCGCCGCGAAGGGCACGATATCTATTCGACGGTGAAAGTGCACTATCCCCAAGCCGTTCTCGGGGCGAAGGTGCGCGTAGAAACGCTATGGGGTGAAGAGACAGTGGCGATTCCACCGGGAACGCAGTCCGGAACAGTGATCAGGTTGCGAGGGAAGGGAATGCCCGAGTTGAACGGACGCGGACGCGGCGACCACTATGTCGAAGTGCAGGTTGTGGTCCCACGTCGGATCAACGCCGAACAGCGCCGTCTCCTCCTTGAGCTACAGCGGACTCTCCCTCCGCCAGAAGAGACATGAGGACTTCCTTTATCGCCGCAATCGCTCGTGCGCGGTGGCTGATCCGGTTCTTCTCCTCCGCGCTCAGTTCAGCCAGGGTTTTGTCGTATCCGTCAGGTATGAACAGGGGGTCATAGCCGAATCCGCCTTTGCCGCACGGCGCTGTAGCGATCCGCCCGGTGAGGGTTCCCTTGCGCACGTACTCCCGCCCATCCGGAAGCCGGAGCACAGCGACGTCTACAAACCGGGCACGGCGGTCGGCCACCCCGGAGAGGTTTTTAAGAAGAAGGGCGTTATTGCGTGCGTAGTCGACTGGCTCCCCGGAGTATCGGGCAGAATACACCCCGGGAGCTCCATCGAGCGCATAGACCTCGAGCCCTGAGTCCTCGGCAAGAACAGGGAGACCGGTTTCAGCACAGATCGCCCGCGCTTTCAGGAGGGCGTTTTCTTCGAACGTGTTTCCCGTTTCCTCCACTACAGAAAACGGACGTTCGTCGTATGTCAGAAAGGAGATACCGGGAAGGTCGGAGAGCAACGCTTTGAGTTCTCTGATCTTCCCGGCGTTTTTCGTTCCCAGGAGTAGCTTCATCCGGCGCGCACCGGCTGTAGCTTGAGTTCGTTGGCGAAGTGACAAGCGACGAAATGCTCACCGCCGATATCGCGGTACTCCGGTGCCTCAGTCTTGCAGATATCCTTGGCGTAGCGGCAGCGGGGGTGGAAATAGCATCCGGACGGCGGGTTCACCGGCGACGGTACATCCCCTTCGAGCAGGATCCGCTCCACCTCGTAGTCCGGATCCGGCACCGGCACTGCGGACATCAACGCCTCGGTATACGGATGCTTGGGGTTGGTGAATAATTCCTCGGTCTCAGCAAGCTCCACCGCTTTGCCGAGGTACATCACCGCAACACGGTCCGAAATGTGGCGCACGACCGACAGATCGTGGGCGATGAACAGGTACGTCAGTCCGAAGTCCTTTTGCAAATCCTCGAGCAGGTTCAACACCTGCGCCTGGATCGATACATCCAAAGCGGACACCGGCTCGTCAGCGACGATCAACTGCGGTTCCAGGGCGAGGGCCCGCGCAATCCCGATACGCTGGCGCTGTCCGCCGGAGAACTCATGTGGGTAACGCTTCATGTGGTCGGGCTTTAGTCCCACTGCTCCCAATAGCTCTTTCACCCGTTCCTCACGATCTTTGCCCTTCGCTACCCGGTGCACGAGCAACGGCTCTCCCACGATCGCTCCCACAGTCATGCGAGGATTTAATGAGGAATACGGGTCTTGGAAGATGATCTGCATATCGCGGCGCAGGAGCTTCATCGTCTTGCGCGACGCCTTGGCTACGTCAACAATCTTGTACTCCTCCCCTGGCTCAGCGAGCGCCTTGCTGCGGAAGTGGATTTCACCGGAAGTTGGTTCGATCAACCGCAGGATCGTGCGCCCGGTCGTAGTCTTTCCGCATCCTGACTCCCCCACGAGCCCGAGGGTCTCCCCTTCCTTGATGAATAGGTCAACATCGTCGACCGCTTTTACATGCGCCACCACGCGACGGAAGACCCCTTTGCGCACTGGGAAATACTTCTTCAGGTTCTTAACATCGAGCAGGATGTTATCAGAAGACAATCGCGATCACCTCTCTATTCGTACAGCCAGCAGGCTGCCGTGTGCCCGGGGGCCACTTCCTTGAGCGGCGGCACCTTCGTCTTGCAAATCTCCATCGCGTGCGGACAGCGTGGTTCGAACCCACAGCCAGCCGGAACATCGAACGGGTCTGGTACAACTCCTTTTATCGGCGTCAATCGCTCTTTTTTCGAAACGAGCGAGGGGATTGAATTCATTAACCCTTGGGTGTACGGGTGCTTGGGGTTGTGGAACACCTCGCGTACATCCGCACCCTCTACGATCTTTCCCAGGTACATGACGACGACGTCATCGGCCATGTCGGCGATTACTCCCAGGTCATGTGTGATAAACTGGATCGCCGTCTTGAACTCTTTGCGCAGGTCGTTCATCAGGTCGAGGACCTGCGCCTGGATTGTCACGTCGAGTGCAGTCGTCGGCTCATCCGCGATGAGAAGCGACGGATTACAGGATAATGCCATGGCGATCATCGCACGCTGGCGCATCCCTCCGGAGAGCTGATGCGGGTATTCATCGACCCGCTGCTCCGGGACTGGTATTCCCACCGCACGCAGCATCTCGATCGCTTTCTCTCGCGCCTGTTTCTTGTTGAGATGCTGGTGAAGGATGATCGCTTCCATAATCTGGTTTCCGATAGTGTACACCGGATTAAGCGATGTCATCGGCTCCTGGAAGATCATGGCGATCTGATCACCGCGGATTGAGCGATACTCTCTTCCCTTGGGGTTTAGCTTGGTGAGGTCAGTGACCTTGCCGTCATGGTGGAAGAGGATTTTACCATCCTCGATCTTTCCCGGCGGCATCTGCACAAGTCCCATAATAGAAAGAGCGGTTACCGACTTTCCGCAACCGCTCTCTCCCACCACTCCGAGAGTCCGCTCCGGCTCGATTGTGAAATCAACCCCATCCACGGCCCGCACCACACCATCTTCGGTGTAGAAATAAGTTTTGAGCCCTTTAACCTCGATTAGCGGCACCGTTATTTCCCCTCCTCGCGTTTAGTCCTCTAATGCAGGATCGATAGGACGAACCCCAAAAGCAAGAACACGCCCGCCATTGCGGATGTTAAAGTTCTTTTCGGGTCCTTGGTCTCATCCCGACCGAAGACAGTGCTCGACATCCCGGCGCCGAATGCTCCTCCGAGGCCGGAGTGTTCGCTCATCTGCATGAGGATGAGGCCCATCATGGCGAAGGAATCGATGAAAAATACTATCTCAAGAATTAATCTCAGCATACCCCGATCGGTCCTTTCTTACCCCTTGGCGGGGAAAAATTGAATTAAGCACCGCATTATAACACGATGCAAACTTTGTAACAACTTCCACTTCCCGCCTTGCAAGATGCTTTTTCAATCTGTATTCTACAAGCGTTTTAGTTTTATGGGAGGGAGTGTGCGCAAACTCATTTTCGTCACCGGGGGGGTTCTGTCCGGACTCGGTAAAGGAGTGGTGACCGCTTCGATCGGACTACTGTTCAAATTGCGTGGTTACCGAGTCAGCCTGCAGAAGATCGATCCGTACCTTAACCTCGATGCTGGTACGATGAACCCGTACGAGCATGGTGAGGTGTTCGTCACCCGGGACGGACGTGAGACCGACCTTGACATTGGCCGGTATGAACGGTTCCTTGGGGAGGAGTTAACAGCGGATAACTACATGACCACCGGTCTGGTTTACTGGAATGTCATCCGCAAGGAACGGGCGGGCAAATTCCTTGGGAAGACGGTGCAGGTGATTCCTCACATCACGGAGGAGATTAAGCAGCTTATCCTTCGCCCGTTGGAAAACGCGGAGATTGGTGTGGTCGAAGTTGGAGGGACAGTGGGGGACATCGAAAGCCTTCCGTTTCTCGAAGCGCTGCGGCAGCTCAAAGACGACCTGCCCCGTGAGGACACATTTTTCGTACATCTGACCCTGCTTCCCCGTCTTTCTTCCACCGACGAAGTCAAGACCAAACCGACGCAGCACTCGGTGAAAGAATTGCGGGCGATCGGGATCCAGCCAGACGCGATCGTCGCCCGGTGCGACCGTCCGATCCCGGATGGAGTACGCAGGAAGATTGCCCGGTTCTGTGACGTCCCAGTGGAAAACGTCATTGAGGATCCGGA
>VAPK010004222.1_pt1 | contig 16467 bp, 11 predicted proteins | sample 3395031 | NCBI WGS metagenome assembly VAPK01 (sample SAMN08290443, study PRJNA428436) | hydrothermal vent metagenome | isolation source: Deep-sea hydrothermal vent chimney 1 | place: Pacific Ocean: Juan De Fuca Ridge
AATACTTTCATAATACAGTTTAATTATTTTTAAGAGATTTGTTTTTCGAATTCTTGCATAGCATTTACTAAAACTTGAACGCTTTCAATTGGCATTGCATTGTAAATACTGGCTCTATAACCACCAACAGATCTATGACCTTTAATACCTACAATACCTGCTTCATTCCAAATTTTGTCAAAAGTTTCTTTATTTGAATCATCGGTTAAATTAAAAGTAACATTCATAGTTGAACGATCCTCTTTGTTGGCATAACCTTTAAATAGTGGGTTTCTATCAATTTCAGTATATAATAATTTTGCTTTTGCTTCATTTATTTTTTCAATAGCAGGAATTCCTCCTAAGTTTTTTAACCATTCTAAGGTTAGCATTGAAACATAAACTGCATATACAGGAGGTGTATTAAACATACTATCTTTACTGATATGCACTTGATAATCAAGCATTGAAGGAATATTACGTCCTGATTTCCCTAAAATTTCATCCTTAACTATAACTAAAGTAGTACCAGCCGGACCCATATTTTTTTGAGCTCCTGCGTAAATTAAATCGAATTTAGAAAAATCTAATTGACGTGAAAAAATGTCTGAACTCATATCGCAAACTAATAATCCATTAGTTTTTGGGAAGTTTTTAATTTGCGTTCCAAAAATGGTATTGTTGGAAGTGCAATGGAAAAAATCTATATTATTAGGTATTTCGTAATTTTTTGGAATAGATTTGTAACCTTCGTCTTTTGAGGAAGCTACTACGGTAATATCGCCTATTTTTTTAGCTTCTTTAATGGCTTTGGCACTCCACGTACCTGTGTCTAAATAAGCAGCTTTACCATCTACTTTTAATAAATTGTAAGTACTCATTAAAAATTCTAAACTTGCTCCGCCTTGTAAAAATAATACGGAATAACCATCTGGAAGATTTAATAATTCTTTTACTAAACTTCTTGCATTTTCCATGACCTCAACAAAATCTTTACTTCTGTGTGAAATTTCAATTAAGGATAGATTTAAATTATTAAAATTTAAAATAGCTTCTGAAGCTTTTTTTAAAACTTCTTGTGGTAAAATACAAGGACCTGCGCTGAAATTGTGTTTTTTCATCTCGATTATTTATGAAATTATCAATAGCACAAATTTCGGAAAAAAAGTAGGATTACTTACTATAAAAAAGTAAAAAAAGTATTAAATATTTAGTAAAAAATTTAAGGTATCAACATCATCTGCATAATCCCATAATTTTGGATGTTGTGTTTGTCCAAAATAAACGGAATTATCTTCATTTGAATTATTTACAATACACTGAATTTGCTCTTTATCAACTTCTAACTTTCTTTTTAAATTAGATAAAGAATCGTAATACTCATAAAATAAAGTGGCTATTGGAGAACTATAGTTAGTATCTTCTTTAAGCATGAAAAATCCATTTTCTAAAAACTTAAATTGACTCATTAAATAAATGGTTTTATTATAATCGTAATTATTTTCATACTTTTTATAGGTAATAATATCTTTATACTTGTATAAAGCATTAAAAAGAATATCAAAATTATAATTTTTTGGTATAAATATTTTTGATACGCTTCTGCAACCTAATCCAAAATATTGAAAAATATCTTCTCCTAAGTTTTCTAATTCTTCATTAGTTTCATTTCCTGTTAAAATTGCAACAGAATTTCTATTATTTCGAATAATATTAGGTTTGTTTTTAAAGTAATATTCAAAATAGCGAGCGGTATTGTTACTGCCTGTGGCAATTACTGCATCAAACTGCGTTAATTTATTTTCTGTAAATGTGATTTTATTTTTGAAATAAGGATTTTCATATTCTAGAAATTTTGCAATTAATGGCAAAAAATGGCGGTCGTTTGAGGATAGTTTTACGGTTACTTTATGTCCACTTATTAAAACTGATAAAAAATCATGAAATCCAACCAGCGGAATATTTCCTGCCAAAATAATAGCCACATTTTTATTTGAATTAGTGAAATTATAGTTTGATGTCCAAGCTGTTAAATTTTTATAAGTAAGTGCTTCACTCCAACTTTCAAAGGCTTTGAGTACATTTTCTTTTGTAAACCATCCATTATATTCTTGAGCTCTTTCAATTTGCATTTTAAAAGCTTCAAAAAATAGCGTATTATTTTCTGATTCTTCTAATTTTTCAATTTTAGAAGTGGTAAACTGTTTGAAAAAGCTACCAAGTTTAGTAAAGGTTTGAATTCTTTCTTCTAAAGTCATCGTAATTTTAATTTTATATTTGCAAAAATAATCTAAATAATATTAGTATGGCCATAATAATAACCGATGCTTGTATAAATTGTGGTGCTTGTGAATCTGAATGTCCAAATAATGCGATTTATGAACCAGCAGAAGATTGGAAATTATCTGAGGGCACTTATTTAAAAGGAAATGTGGTTTTACCAAATGGTACAAAAATTAATGCAGAGGAAATCCAAGAGCCAATAGAAGATGATTACTTTTATATTGTATCAGATAAGTGCACGGAATGTAAAGGTTTTTATAATGAACCACAATGTGCAGCTGTTTGTCCTGTAGATTGTTGTATTTTAGATGAAAATCAGATAGAAACAGAAAAAGAATTATTAGCAAAACAACGTTTTTTACATAATGAAAATAAAATTTAAGCATCTTTTAAAAAACCAATTAGCCTAAGTCTTTTATATTAAATGTAAATACTATATTTGCACCGCTAAAAAAACAATAAATGAAAGCAGGAATTGTAGGATTACCAAATGTAGGAAAATCAACGTTGTTTAACTGTTTGTCAAATGCAAAAGCACAAAGTGCTAACTTTCCATTTTGCACAATTGAACCAAATATAGGCGTTGTAAATGTGCCAGATACTAGATTGTATAAATTGGAAAAATTAGTAAATCCTGAGCGAGTTATGCCAGCAACAGTTGATATTGTTGATATTGCTGGGTTAGTTCGTGGAGCTAGTAAAGGTGAAGGTTTAGGAAATCAATTTTTGGGAAATATTAGAGAAACCGATGCCATTATTCACGTATTGCGTTGTTTTGAGAATGATAATATAATTCACGTCGATACCACCATTGATCCTGTTAGAGATAAAGAAACTATTGATATTGAATTGCAATTAAAAGATTTAGAATCTCTAGATAAAAAATTAGACCGAGTTAAAAAAACAGCTAGAACTGGTAATAAAGAAGCTCAAAAAGAATTAGATGTTTTAGAAAAAGTAAAAACAGGATTAGAAGCTGCTATTTCTGTTAGATCCATAGAACTTAATAAAAAAGAAAGAGAAGAATATGTAAAACCGTTGCAGTTATTAACCGATAAACCTGTTTTATATGTTTGTAATGTTGATGAAAAATCTGCTGTAAATGGAAATGATTTTGTGGATGCTGTCAAAAAATCGATTAAAAACGAGAATGCTGAAATTATTGTTTTGGCGGTGGGAACAGAAGCTGATATTAATGAATTAGAAACTTTTGAAGAACGCCAATTATTTTTAGAAGATTTAGGTTTGAAAGAGCCAGGAGCATCCGTCTTAATTAGAGCAGCTTATAAATTACTTAATCAGCAAACTTATTTTACCGCTGGCGTTAAAGAAGTTAGAGCCTGGACTATTAATATTGGTGATACCGCACCACAAGCTGCTGGAGTTATTCATACCGATTTTGAAAAAGGATTTATTAGAGCTGAAGTTATTGCTTATGACGATTTTGTAGATTACGGAAGTGAAGCCAAAGTAAAAGAAGCTGGAAAAATGAAAGTAGAAGGTAAAGAATATATTGTAAAAGATGGTGATATTATGCATTTTAGATTTAATGTATAGGTATTTCTATACCCTTTCTTTGTCATTACGAGGAGCATAGCGAAGAAGTAATTTATCACTTTCACCTCGTCATTACGAGGAGTGATAACGACGAAGTAATTTGTTACATTGTAGTTCTAATTTATGAGATTACTTCACTACATTTCATTTCGTTCGCAATGACGTCACTGCGAGGAGTATTTCACGACGTGGCAGTCTTTCCATTCAACCAACATATTGCTTCTTTCCACTGCGTTGCTCTCGTAATGATGTTTTTAGATTTTTTTAAGATATTACTACAATTAATTACATTTTGGTTATCTGTTTTTAAAATAATTTATCTGTTAATAACTATTTTAACAGACTTTTTTTTATATTTTTAAACAAAATAGTACTTTAGCATCGCTTCAAAAAAATCACAAAAATAAATGGCAAAGCAAACATCCTATACTGAAGACAATATTCGTTCGTTAGATTGGAAAGAACATATTAGAACTCGTCCAGGAATGTATATTGGTAAATTGGGTGATGGTTCTTCACCTGATGATGGTATTTATATTCTTATCAAAGAAGTGTTGGATAACTCTATTGATGAGTTTGTGATGGGTGCTGGTAAAAAAATTGAAATTGTTGTAAAAGATGAATTGGTAACTATTAGAGATTATGGACGAGGAATTCCATTGGGAAAAGTAGTAGATGTAGTTTCTAAAATGAATACTGGTGGTAAATATGACTCCAGAGCTTTTAAAAAATCCGTAGGGCTAAATGGAGTAGGGACCAAAGCTGTTAATGCATTATCTTCTTTTTTTAAAGTGGAATCGTTTAGAGAAGATAAAACCGTAATTGCCGAATTTTCAAAAGGAGAATTGTTAAAACACGAAAAACCTCAAGATGCTACCCAACGTAACGGAACAAAAGTATCTTTTACACCTGATAAAGCTATTTTTACAAAATTCAAATACAGAAGTGAATATATTGTAAAAATGATTAAAAATTATGTGTATTTAAATACAGGATTGAATATTTACTTTAATGGCGAAAAATATTTTTCTGAAAATGGATTAAAAGATTTATTAAAAGAAAATATTGCAGATGAATCTATGTTGTTCCCAATTATTCATCTACAAGCTGAAGATATTGAGGTAGCAATAACATTTAGTAAAGCTCAATATAATGAAGAATATCATTCCTTTGTTAATGGTCAACATACCACACAAGGTGGAACACATCAAAATGCTTTTCGTGAAGCAGTTGTTAGAACAATCCGTGATTATTTTGGTAAAAGTTATGATGCTTCCGATGTTAGAAAATCAATCGTTTCTGCAATTAGTATAAAGGTAATGGAGCCTATTTTTGAAAGTCAGACTAAAACAAAATTAGGTTCTACAGAAATGGGCGGTGGTTTACCTACGGTTAGAACCTTTATCGGCGATTTTGTTAAAACTAATCTGGATAATTACTTACATAAAAATCCAGATGTTGCTGAAAAAATTCAGAAGAAAATATTACAAGCAGAAAAAGAACGAAAAGATTTATCAGGAATTCGAAAATTAGCTCGTGAACGTGCAAAAAAAGCAAGTTTACACAATAAAAAATTACGAGATTGCAGATCTCATTTAAATAATTTAAAAAAAGATAATAGGTTAGAAAGTACTTTGTTTATTACCGAAGGAGATTCTGCAAGTGGTTCTATAACAAAATCGAGAAATGTAAATACACAAGCAGTTTTTAGCTTAAGAGGAAAACCTTTGAATTCCTACAATATGAGTAAAAAAATAGTGTATGAAAATGAAGAATTTAATTTATTGCAAGCTGCTTTAAACATTGAAGAATCTATTGAAAATTTACGCTATAATAATGTTGTAATTGCTACCGATGCCGATGTAGATGGAATGCATATTCGCTTATTATTAATTACTTTCTTTTTACAATTTTTTCCTGAATTAATAAAACAAGGACATCTATATATTTTAGAAACACCATTATTTAGGGTTCGTGATAAAAAGAAAACCTTTTATTGTTATACTGAAGAGGAAAAACAAGATGCCATTAAAAGTTTAAAAGGAAAACCAGAAATAACTCGATTTAAAGGATTGGGTGAAATTTCGCCAGATGAATTTGTTCATTTTATAGGAAAAGATATTCGCTTAGATCCTGTAATGTTAGATAAAGATATGTCTATTGATAAATTACTCGAATTTTATATGGGGAAAAATACTCCAGATCGACAAAAATTTATCATTGAAAATTTAAAAGTTGAATTAGATATTGTAGAAGAAGCGTAACATGCAAGAAGAAAACAACGAAAAATTAAACGAGAAATTTGAAAGTCAGGAAACCATTACCAAAATTACAGGAATGTATAAAACTTGGTTTTTGGATTACGCATCGTATGTAATTTTAGAGCGTGCGGTTCCCGCAATTAGGGACGGATTTAAACCTGTACAGCGTAGAATTTTACATTCTATGAAAGACTTGGATGATGGGCGTTACAACAAAGTTGCCAATATTGTAGGTCACACCATGCAATATCACCCACACGGTGATGCTTCAATTGCCGATGCTATGGTACAAATAGGTCAAAAGGAATTGCTAATTGATATGCAAGGTAACTGGGGAAATATTTTAACCGGTGACCGTGCAGCAGCTTCACGTTATATTGAAGCTCGTTTGTCAAAATTTGCTTTAGAAGTTGTTTTTAATCCTAAAACTACAGAATGGCAAGCGTCTTATGATGGAAGAAGAAAAGAACCCATAGATTTACCTGTTAAATTTCCAATGCTATTGGCACAGGGAGCTGAAGGAATTGCAGTTGGGCTTTCTACAAAAATTTTACCACATAATTTTAATGAATTAATTGATGCTTCTATAAAACATTTAAAAGGTAGAACTTTCACCTTAATTCCAGATTTTCTAACGGGTGGAATTGCAGATATTTCTAGTTATAATGATGGAAAAAGAGGAAGTAAAATTAGAGTTAGAGCTAAAATTTCTCAGTTTGATAAAAAAACATTAGTTATCAATGAAATTCCTTTTGGTACAACCACTTCAACTTTAATTGATTCTATTTTAAAAGCAAATGATAAAGGTAAAATTAAAATAAAAAAAATTGAAGATAATACTGCTGCAAATGTTGAAATATTAATCCATTTGCCAAGTGGAATTTCACCTGATAAAACAATGGATGCGTTATTTGCATTTACTAATTGTGAAAATTCTATTTCACCTTTATGTTGCGTTATTGAAGATAACAAACCTGTATTTATTGGGGTTTCTGATATTTTAAAAAGTTCAACAGATCATACCGTAAATTTATTAAAAAGCGAACTTGAAATTCAGTTAAACGAATTAGAAGAACAGTGGCATTTTGCTTCCTTAGAACGTGTTTTTATTGAAGAAAGAATTTATCGAGATATTGAAGAAGAAACTACTTGGAAAGGAGTTATTTCTGCAATTGATAAAGGATTAAAGCCTCATATCAAGCATTTAAAACGTGCCATTACAGAAGAAGATATTGTCAGGCTAACGGAAATTAGAATTAAAAAGATATCTAAATTTGATATTGATAAAGCAAAACAACTCATTGAAAGTTTAGAAGATAAAATTGCAGAAGTACAACATCATTTAGCTAATATTATAGATTTCTCCATTGAATATTTTAAAAATCTTAAGAAAAAATATGGCAAGGGAAAAGAACGAAAAACTGAACTTCGGTTATTTGATGATATAGTTGCTACTAAAGTGGTAATGCGTAATTCTAAATTATATGTTAATAGGCAAGAAGGTTTTGTTGGAACTTCCTTAAAAAGAGATGAATATGTTGCGGATTGTGCCGATATTGATAATGTAATAGTTTTTAGAAAAGATGGAAACATGATGGTTACTAAAGTAGATTCTAAAACTTTTGTTGGCAAAGACATTATTCATGTTGCTGTATTTAAAAAGAATGATAAACGTACCGTTTATAATATGATTTACCGTGATGGTAGAAGTGGACCAAGCTATATGAAACGGTTTAATGTTACAGGAGTAACCCGAGATAAAGAATATAATTTAACTGCTGGAAATAAAGCTTCTATTATACATTATTTCACAGCAAACCCAAATGGTGAAGCAGAAATTGTTACTATTAATTTACGAGCAGTTAGTGGTGTTAAAAAGCTAAAATGGGATATAGATTTTTCAGATTTAGCTATTAAAGGAAGAGGTGTAAGAGGAAATAGGGTAACTAAAAATGCAATTAAAAAAATTGAATTAAAAGCAGAAGGAGTTTCTACTTTAAAACCTCGTAAAATTTGGTTTGATGATATTACAGAACGATTAAATGTTGATGGACGTGGCGAGTTACTAGGTGAATTTAAAGGTGAAGATAGATTGCTGATAATCAACCAAAAAGGATTGGTTAAAACCATAAAACCAGAGTTGAGTACTCATTTTGATAGTGATATGATTGTGTTGGAGAAATGGATTCCTGAGAAACCTATTTCTGCTGTCTATTTTGATGGCGAAAAAGAAAAATACTTTGTTAAAAGGTTTATGATTGATAACCCTAATAAAGATGAATTATTTATTTCAGAACATCCAAAATCACAATTGCAAATTGTAGCAACAGATTTTCGTTCAATGGCAGAAATTATATTTTCAAAACGAAGTTTAGAGAATATTACAATCAACTTTGAAGAGTTTATTGCAGTAAAAGGAATTAAAGCACTTGGAAATCAGTTGACTACAGATAAAATTAAACAAGTAAATTTATTAGAATCATTACCATATGAACCTCCAATTATTGAAGAGGTTGAGGTAACTGATGAAGAAGTAATTGATAATTCAGAAATTACAGGAAAAGATAAAAATTTATCAGATAAAAATAAATCAACCTCTGACAATGATGGGCAAATAACGTTATTTTAAAGAAATAGATTACTTCGTCGTTGCTCTCCTCGTAATGACGTGAAAAAGTGTGAAAAACTCCTTGTAATGACGTCATTGCGAACGGAACGAAATGTAGTGATGCAATCTGTTTGTATTGATGAGATTACTTCGTTGCTCTCTCTGCCCGCAGACAGGCTGGCTTGTAATGACGAGATGAAATAAAGTGACAGATTACTTCGTCGTTATCACTCCTCGTAATGACGAGAAAAAAATGTAAAACTTCTTGTAATAACGTCATTGCAAGAGGAACGAAGCATTCTTATAAATTAAAACTACAATGTAACAGATTACTTCAATCGTACCTCTTTCGTAATGACGTGATGAGATAAAGTAACAGACTATTTTACCTAAGTTGTTTGTAAAAAATTAATTTATAATCTTTTAAAAGTTTGGGATGTGTAATTTTTATTAAATCTTTTAAAACTAAATCTGGATGAGCTGGTGCCAATTCAAAATAAATTATTCCACCTGTTGCTCCTTTATTGTTAACATAAGAATATATTTGTTTGGTTTTAAACGCTTTAAATTTTGAATAGATATCATTTGCCTTTTTAAGTTCATTCAAACTTTTATAAAAACTGGGTGAAATCCAAATAGTTGCATCTTTTCCTTTTGTAAACACATTTTCAATATTTAAGGATAAGCTTCCCTTCCCTTTAGTATTTTTGTATAAATAATTAGTATTGGCATCCGCTAAAAAAGTCGCTTCAAAACTATCTCCTGCAGGTAAATTCCATATATCTTTAAAAAGTCCACCAGAAATAACAGTAGGTTTATTACTTGCTTTTAATGCTATTGACTTTGCTTGTAGATAATTTGCTTCTATAGTATTAAAAATACTATCGGCTAATTTTTCTTTATTAAATAAAACACCAAAAAATTTAATCCATTCTGCTCTGCCAAGTGGTGTTTCTTCAAACCAATCGCCATTCAACAAAACAGGAATTCCCAGTTTTTCAATAGTAGTAAACATTTTATTTGATGCATTTAAGGTAAATCCAACTACCACATCAGGATGTAAATTCAATAAAAGTTCCGTATTTATTTGTTCTTCATTTCCTAAATCTTTAATAAAACCTTCTTTAATACGTTTTCTAGTTTTTTTAGAGGAAATATATTTAGTATTTGGGAAGCCAACTAATTTATTTTCTTCATTTAATAATTCTAAAAAAGGGATGTGAGTGGTGCTTGTTACCACCAACGATTTAATAGGAACCTGAATGGTATTTATATCCTTAGATTTTTTAGAAGACAATTTAAATTCAAAAGTTTCTTTTGAATTTGGATAAGGAGCTTTAATAATTAATTTAGTGTAATCTTTAAAATGTTGAATATCAAATCCTTTAGCATATTTAATGTTGGTTTTACTAATTATAATATTATCACTTTTTTTATTATTAATTGTTGAATTACAGCTATTTAAAATAAAAAGTAAGGTAATAATTATAGTAAAAAAGGAAAATTTAAACTTCATTTATTTATAAATTTCAACAAATGTAGTATTTCCATTTTTAATGCCATAAATCAAATTCAATAACTTACTTTTGTAATCGATTATGGTTCTTAAGTTTGATTTCTCAAACTAAGTGAAAAGGGAATTCGGTTAAAATCCGAAGCTGTTCCCGCAACTGTAAGCTAAAGCCGATTATTTCGGTGGTTGTTATGCAACTTTACCACTGTTTTTTTTAACGGGAAGGTACATAACAATACGCGAGCCAGGAGACCTGCCAAAATCAGATAGTTCAAACTTTCGGGCGAAAGGTTTGGGTATGGTTTTCTATACTTAACAAATTTTCCTGATTTATTTTATTAATTAAATCATTAAAAAAAATGAAAAAAACAGTTATTAACCTTGGTGTTATTTGTGTGTTATTTACAACAAATACAATAAATGCACAACAAAAAAAAGATTCAGTTCGGCAATTAAATGAAGTAGTAATTACGGCGACTAAATTTGCTGAAGAAAAAGAAAAAGTAGGTAAAATTATTTATCAAATTTCACCTGAAACTATTGAAAATTCAAAAGGAAAATCAGTAGCAGCAGTTTTAAGTGATTATGCAGGAATGGAAATAAACGGAGTAAATAGTGCCGCTGGAAAAAATAAAAGTATTTATATACGAGGAGGAAGAGATCGTCAGGTTTTAGTGTTGATAGATGGAGTTCCTGTAAATGATCCTTCAGGAATTGCTACTACTTTTGATTTACGTTTACTTACTTTAAATCAAGTTGAATCTATTGAAATTATGAATGGTGCTGCAAGTACGCTTTATGGTTCTGGAGCTGCAACTGGTGTAATTAATATTATTTTAAAAAAATCATCTAAAAAACCAATTGCTTTAAATTATCAAACTTCTACCGGAACTAATAATTCTTCTAAAAATTCAAAACTAAATTTACATAATTTTGAACAAAATGTTTCTGTAAATGGAACTTTAAATAAATTTAATTATTTGGCAACACTTAGTACTTCTTTAACAAACGGATTGTCAGAAGCAAGTGATGAAAATAGCCCAACAAGTTTTGAAAAAGATAAATTTTTAACCACAAATTCTTATATGAATTTTGGATATTCATTTACGTCTAACTTTAAAGTAAATTTATTCGGAAATTATGATAAAAATAATTATAATTATGATGCAGGAGCATTTGCGGATTCTGATATTAATAACGGTACTAATAAACAAGTTAGAGTTGGAGTTATCTCAAATTTTAAGTATAAAAAAGGAATGTTAAAAACAATCGCTTCCTATAATAAAATAGATAGAATGTTTGATAGTTTTAATAGTTGGACAAATGCCACAGATCATTTTGAATATACAGGAAAAACGTATTATGTTGATTTGATAAATAATTATAAAATAGCAAGTAGATTTCAGTTTATCACAGGTTTAACCTATCAAAAACAAGAAAATAATACTAATTCACCTTATGGAAACATTGATGATAAATTAGCTAACTATACTATTTTTGACGCATATACAACATTGATATACAATAGTTTAAATGGATTTAATTTAAGTATTGGTACACGTTTAAATAATCATAGTGAATACGGAAATCATTGGGTGTATGAAATTAATCCTTCTTATAATATTACCAAAAGATTGAAATTAATTTCATCCTATAGTACAGCATTTATTGCTCCAAGCACCTATCAACTTTTTTCACAGTATGGAAATGTTGATTTAAAACCAGAAGAAAATAAAACAACAGAAGGAGGATTTGAATTTGAAATACAAAACAAAATAGATTTTTCAATGGTTTATTTTTATCGTGAAGAAAAAAATGCAATTATTTTGCCAGATTTTATTAAATATTCAAATGAAAACTCAACTACAAATGCAAAAGGTGTAGAAGCAAATTTAGATTTTGAGCCACTTAAACAAGTTACTTTTAAATTAGGATATGCTTACACTTACAAAAGCTCAGATTTAGATTATATTCCTAAAAATAAATTTACAGCACTATTGGAAACTTCTACTCTTAAAAATACCTATTTATCTTTACAGTTTAAAAATACATCCAAGCGAACTTATTTTGATCAATGGGGAAGCGGAAGTAATATAAATATTGCCGGATATAGCTTGGTAGATTTTTATGGAAGTCATAAATTAATTAAAAACACGTTATCGCTTTTTGTTCAAGTTAATAATATATTTAATAAAAATTATGTTGAAACTATTGGTTATACCACAAAAGGAAGAAATTTTAAAATTGGTTTAGATTTTAAATTTTAACGCAAACCTAAAAGCTGGCAAATTTTGCCAGCTTTTAAATTATTTCTCGTATTTCATTTTTTAAAATTTTTAATGCAGATAAAGAAGGTGAAGGATTAGAAGTGGTACTTTCTATAATTTTTTCACGTAATTCTTGTGCAGTTTTTATATCCTTTAAGTTTAAACTTGTTCTAATAATATAAATTGTTGCATTTTTTGAAGCAATTATTGCATCCCAACTATCATCAGAAATGTAAATCTGTTGAGCTAAATTGTGTTCAAATTCTTTTTCAATAGTCTCAATTAGACTTATAGCGTAAGCACCCTTATCATTATTTACTGAGGAAACACGTACAATTAATTTTTGAAGATTTATTCGCTCTAAAAATAAAGTCATTCGTTCAAATGCTTGTAGTTTAATAGCTAACGTAGCTTTTTTGTTCTTTTGAAGCAGAGTAAGCCTCATTTTTTGAGTTTCATTAGTAGTATAAAGTCTAAAAAAATAATAGGCAACCAAACCAGTTATGGCAGATGGAATGGTATAACTTAATAATTCTATAATTTTTGATAATTCAATATTTTGGATAAATAACATATAATGTGAAAATTAAGTTCAAATTTATTATAAATATTTCAATTTTTGTTAATAATACTGATAAATATCAGTGAATTTGATTTTAAAACAATTTAATTTTGTCCCTGTAACATTTATAAAAAATAATTTAGCTAAAAAGTCATATTTGTTACAAATAAAAAAGAACATTAATTAATTATTAGAATTATGAAAAATTTATTAAGATTAGTAGTAGTATTATTTACATCTGCAATTTTTGCACAAGCAGGTCATGTTATGCAAGGTGTTGGTGCCGTAAATATGTCTATGGGTGGAGCAGCAACTGCACAACCATTAGATATTAGCGGTGCTTTACAATGGAACCCAGCATCTATCTCAGTATTTGATAGTAAAATATTAGATTTTAACATAGGTATTTTCTTTTCATCTCCTGAATTAAGTTCAAGTTTACCAGCTGGAGCAATGGGTCCTGGTTCTCCTGCAGTTTCAGGAACAACTTTAGATACAAGACCTGTTTCTCCAATGCCAGCTTTAGCAATGGTTTGGGGTAAAGAAGGTAGCAAACATACCTTTGGTGTTTCTGCATTTGGTATTAGTGGTTTTGGAGTAACTTTTCCAGAAGAAGCTAATAATCCTTTAAGTTCAAGCTTTAACCCAACAATTAATTCAAACCCTATTAATTATCCACAACAAGCAAATGGTTTTGGACAATTAAAATCTGATTATATGTTATTGCAAGTAGGTTTAACTTGGGCGTATGAAATTACTGATAATTTTTCAATTGGTATTGAACCTACTGTAAATTATGCAGCATTACAATTAGAACCTAATCCATTAGCTTCTCCAAGTATGACATTAGGTTATCCTGTGTCTGACAAAGCTTCAGCTATTGGTTTTGGTGCTCAATTTGGTTTGTTTTATCATTCAGATGGTGGTATTAAATTAGGGGTTTCATACAAAACGGAACAACAATTTGGTGATTTAAGTTTTAATAACACTTATTTAGATGGTTCAGCTGCACCAGGTGTAGATTTTAAAATGAATTATCCTGCAATTTTCTCAGTTGGTTTAGGTTATTCAAATGAAACATTTGATCTTGCAGTTGATTATAGAAATGTAGATTATGAAAATGCTGATGGCTTTGCAGAAAAAGGTTGGACAAATACGGGTTCAGTAAAAGGCTTTGGATGGAACAACATTAATATATTATCCGCAGGTATTCAATATAAGGGAATTAAAAAATTACCTCTAAGAGTTGGTTATACTTATAGTAGTAATCCTATTGATCCACAATTAGCTTTCTTTTCAAGTCCTGCAACTGCAGTTATTAAAAATGCTTTTCAATTTGGATTTAGTTATCCACTTACTGATAACCTAATGCTAAATGGAGTATATCACCATGGAACTAGTGGAAAAGACGATACAAGTGGACCATTATTAAATCCAATGATGGCATCACCTACAAATCCTTATGGTGCAATTCCAGGAACAAGCATTAGTTATTCTATGAAAACTGATTTGATTATGGTAGGTGTAACTTATAAATTCAAAAAATAATTACTCGAATTATATTATTTTTTAAAGGCTTCTTTTTGAAGCCTTTTTTTATGTTTAGTATAAAGTAGTGAACTAATTAATTTGAAATTGTGTAATCTTGCAAAATGATTTTTAATAAAAAGAAAGATATTTTATTTAATGCCGCTATAGTTTTATTTTTAATAGCCTCTTTTTATGGGTTAATTATGAGATGGAATTTTACTTTTCCAAGTGAATTAGTAAACTATAAAAATATTTTACAAGCTCATTCTCATGTTGCTTTTTTAGGTTGGGGATATTTAGCTTCGTTACTTTTAATTAATCATTTATTTATTAAAGAAAAACTAGCGTCATTAAAAATTTATAGTATTGCAATTAGTATAGTTATAATTACATTATTTTTAATGTTAATAAGCTTTCCTTTAGTTGGTTATAAAGCTATATCAATTGTGCTTCTTTCTGTTTTTGGAGTGACAAGTTATGTAATATCTTTCCAATTACTAAAAAATATTAAAGGTAATAATGTACCCGTAAAATTAATTAGATATGGAATTTATTATTATCTTTTATCTAGTTTAGCAACTTGGTTTTTAGCATTTGTAATTGTAACTCAAGGGAAATCTACTTTGTATTATAATACCATCTATTTTTACCTTCATTTTTTATATAACGGCTATTTTGTTTTTGTGCTTTTTGGTTTGTTGTTTAAACTTTTTGAAAATCAGCAGCTAATTATTTCTAAACAAAATCAATACCGATTTTTTATCTTTTTAAATATTGCTTGCATTCCAGCGTATGCGTTATCCATTTTATGGAGTAAAGTTTCTTTAATTTTTAATTATGTAGGTTTTTTTGCTGCTATTTTACAACTAATTTCATTGTATTATTTATTGAAAATAATGAGAGAAGTTTTTGGTGAATTAAAATGGAATTATTTTTCAAAACTACTTTTAAAATTTTTATTAGGAGCTTACGTCTTTAAAATTACTTTTCAAATTGCATCAGCTTTTCCATATATAGTTATAAAATCACTAGCCCTAAAACATTATTTTATAATTGGTTATTTACATCTATTTACTTTAGGGTTTATGACCGTTTTTCTAATTGTATTATTAATTCAAATTAAAAAAATATCAATAAAAAATACAATTTCAAAAATTGGTTTAGTAACTTTTTTAACAGGTATTGTAGGAACTGAATTTTTACTCTTTTACCAAGGTTTTTTATTTTTATCTAAATTCAAATCGTTAAAATTTTACAATATTGAAATGCTAATTTTTAGTGTGTTGTTGGTTATTGGTTTAAGTTTTGTTTTTCTCCCTCAGTTATTAAAAAAAAGAAGCTAAATAGTAAAGGAGTTTGTCAATAACTTTTATTGCTTAACTTAATTTGGAATAGTACTTTTGAATTTTATTGAATTCCTGTGAATACTTACTTAGAAAATCTTAACGAATCTCAAAAAGCTGCCGTTTTACACAAAGATGGTCCAATGATTATTATTGCTGGTGCAGGCTCTGGTAAAACGCGAGTTTTAACCTATAGAATTGCTCATTTAATGAAGCAAGGTGTTGATCCTTTCAATATTTTGTCGTTGACTTTTACCAATAAAGCTGCACGAGAAATGAAAAATAGGATTGCAACTGTAGTTGGAGATTCTGAATCTAAAAATCTTTGGATGGGAACCTTTCATTCCGTTTTTGCCAGAATTTTACGTTCGGAAGGTCATCATTTAGGTTTCCTTTCTAATTTCACTATTTATGATACGCAAGATGCTGTCCGGTTACTTTCTTCCATCATTAAAGAAATGCAATTAGATAAAGAAAAATACAAACCAAAGCAGGTTCTAAGCAGAATTTCTTCCTTAAAAAATAGTTTAATTACAGTTAAAGCATATTATAATGATACTGATT
>VAPK010434628.1_pt1 | contig 16464 bp, 14 predicted proteins | sample 3395031 | NCBI WGS metagenome assembly VAPK01 (sample SAMN08290443, study PRJNA428436) | hydrothermal vent metagenome | isolation source: Deep-sea hydrothermal vent chimney 1 | place: Pacific Ocean: Juan De Fuca Ridge
ATGCTCTATCATGTTTAGGGAACCGTTAGCTAGGACTTCATCTTTTCCTGTTGTTTTTGTTGCTGGATTTTTTAGAGTGACTGTATTGGATAGTCCAAGTTCTAGGTTTCTTGGCTTCACTGCGGAGCTGCTTTGCCCTTCTCCCCAGACACAATATGAGTATGTGTCCTTCTCAATGGCTTCTGCTTCGGACAACTCTCTTATTTTTGTGATGGAAGCATTACGGATTTTATTGAAGACTGATATATACTTTTCATATTTAGCTGGCTTCATAAATTGAACACTTGAAGATTGTACTTAAATACTATTATGGTCATGTCATTTTAGAATTGCATCTACTTGTGTTTTATGTGGAATAATTTTTGGTTGTTGATTTGTTAAGTTTTATAAAGCTTAGTTACTTTTTGTTATAATGACAGACAGGGAAAAATCAGATATCTATAAGTTAGGATGGGATGAATATCTCAAGGATGAGTTAGATGTTTTGGCTGAAAAAGTTTTAGATTATATTAAAGAGAATGATGTGAGAATAGACGCAGTTGTTCCACTTTTGAGAGGTGGAAATATTCCTGGAACTTATCTTGCCTACAAATTAAATGTCCTGAGAATTGCTCCTGTGCAATATAAATATTTTTTTAAGGAGGATGTTGCCAACCTAGTTCAAATTCAAAAGGTAAATGAAGAACTTTTTGATAAAAATTCCAAATTAATTTTTTTGCTCGTAGAAGGGAATCATTGCTACGGGGCTTCTGCTAAATATGCCGCTAAGGGTCTAAAAGAGCAGTTTCCTAATTGTAAAATAATTTATGCTGCCTCCAATATGGATTATAATTATCAGAATGTTGTTAATGAATATGCTGATGTTAGTTTTTATGGAAATTTAAATAATGATTGCGAGGAATTAGACAAAGAGAAATGTATTGAACTTGGAATCGATCCCAATAAGATTATAATTTTTCCATGGGAAAATGAAGATGAAGAATGGGCTACTTTTGGAGAGATGAAGCAATTCCCTTTTAGGGACGCCAAGGCAACTGAGACTAGATCAAAGTTCATGGAAGAGTTTAAGTTAGATGAACTATAATTTTATGTAAGTAATTTTATAAACTAATTTCTATTAGACATCTTATGACAGGAGTTAAGGTAGTATTAAAAATGCTTCATGAAATAATTTATTCCCGAGGAAAGAAAAATGATTAAGGGGAGAGAAAAGCAAATTGTCGAGGAGCGAATTAAAAAAATAGATAGACTTAGAAAGGAAGGAGTTGAGCCATATGCCTATAAGTTCAACCTAGATAAAAAAAGGACTTATTCTTCAGAGATTAGAGAGAAATTTTCTAAACTAAAGAATGAAGAGAAATCTGGAAAGAAGGTTGTTGTTGCCGGTCGAGTTATGATGAAGAGGGCTTTTGGGAAATTGAATTTTTTCGGAGTGCAAGATTTGAAAGGTGTTATCCAAATTGTTGTTCAGAAAGGAGAGGTGTCAGATAAAGTTTTGGATGATTTTAAAAGAATTGATTCTGGAGATATTGTAGGTATTGAAGGTGAGGTTATAAAGACCAAGAGTGGAGAGGTCTCGGTTATGACCGAAAGAATTTTTATTTTAACTAAGGCTGTTTTGCCTTTGCCCGATAAACATAGGGGATTAAAAGATGAGGAAGAGAAGCTCAGAAAGAGGTATTTAGATATTATTATGAATGGGGAGGTTAAAGATATTTTTATTAAAAAGTCTCGGTTCTGGAATTCAGTTCGAAGCTTTTTATTAGAGAGAGGATTTTTGGAAGTTGAGACTCCAATACTAGAAAATTCTGCTGGAGGTGCTGCTGCTAGTCCTTTTGTCACGCATCATAATGCTTTGGATTTGGACGTTTATTTGAGGATTTCTATGGGTGAGCTTTGGCAGAAGAAGTTGTTGATTGCTGGCTATGAGAAGACTTTTGAGATTGGTCGACAATTTAGAAATGAGGGAATGGATGCGGAACATTTGCAGGATTATACTCAGATGGAATTTTATTGGGCATATGCAGATTTTGAGGATGGGATGAAGCTAACGGAGAAAATGTATAAGGAAATTGCTATGGCTACTATTGGTAGTTTGAAATTTGAGGCACAGGGGCATAAGATTGATTTAGGGAAGAAATGGGAACGGTATGATTTTGAGAATCTGGTTAAGGAGAAAACTGGTGTTGGAATCTATGAGGCAACTAAGGAAAGTATTTGTGCTAAGCTGGATGATTTGAAGATAGAATATGATGGCGATGTTGATAAGTGGAGGCTAGTGGACAGTCTTTGGAAATTTTGTCGGAAGGATTTGAGTGGGCCTGGGTTTTTGGTTGGGCAGCCTGTTGAGATGACTCCTTTGGCCAAAAGAAGTCGAAATGATTTTCGGAAGGTTGAACAGTTTCAGATTATTTTGGGAGGGAGTGAAGTTGGTAATGGATATTCAGAATTAAATGATCCTTTTGAACAGGAGGCTCGGTTTATTGAACAGACCAAGCTTGCGGAGGGGGGGGACGATGAGGCTATGGAACATGATGAGGAATTTATTGAGGCTTTGAAATATGGGATGCCTCCGGCTTGTGGGTTTGGGGTTAGTGAAAGATTGTTTGCTTTTATGATGGGAAGGTCATTGAGGGAGTGTGTTGCTTTCCCGTTGATGAGACCGGAAGGAACGAAAGCGAAAGAGGGTAAATCTAAAGATACAAAAATCGCTGTTGCTATTCTTAATAATTCTGCTTGTATGGAACCGTGGCAAAAGATGAACACTGTTGCTCATTTGAATGCATCATTTGCTGCCAGGAAAGGAAAGGAATTGCTTATGCAAGATAAGATTGAGACTAAGGACAAGCAGGATATTAATTTGAATATTCAGCATGCAATTATAATTAAGGGTGCTGATTATAATGAAGATATTTTAAATTTAATTAAAGATGCGAGATCGAAAGATCTGGATGTTTCGGAATTTACTCGTGAGATGATAGAGACCACTGATGATAGGAAAGTTATTTCTATCACGAAGGATAAAAATTTGAAAGATGTTGAATATCTGGGGGCTTTGATTTTTGGAAAAAAGTCTATTGTTGAAAAATTAACCAAGAGGTTTGTATTAATAAAATAATATGACATTACCAATAGGTAGAGATGAGGCTATTGAACTTTTGAAAAGTATGCCGCAAAAGGAATCTGATATGAATCATTATTTAGAGAGTGAGGCAATTATGCGGGGATTGGCTGAAAGATTTGATGAAGACATGGAATATTGGGGACTGTTGGGATTGTTGCATGATGTTGACTGGGCTATCACTAAAGACGATGTTTCTATGCATTGCATTAAATCTAAGAAAATATTAAAGGAGAATGGTTTTGACGACGAGTTCATTCATATCGTCGAATCATATGGTTATGGTCTTGATGTAATTCCTGAGCTGAAAAATAAATGTAGAAATAGCAAGATCGAACACTCTTTGATTGCCGCAGAAACCATTACTGGATTGATTTATGCTTACGCTCTAATGAGGGATGGAAAAGTTTCTGATATGACGATTAAAGGTTTAAAGAAAAAATTTAAAAATAAAACTTTTGCCACTAATTGCAATCGTGATTTAATTATGGAAATAGAAAAAGCTGGAATTGAATTATCTGAATTTTTTGAATTATCTATCAATGCTTTTAATAATATAAGGGAAAATATTGGTCTTAAATAGATGGTATTTATTGAAGGTTTATTTGGTATGAGTAGAGATTTTTTTAGTTTTTGGGGATATGCAGTAGTTTTCTTTGCTATTTTTTTAGAAAGTTTTCCTCTACTAGGTTCATTTGTTCCTGGTGGACTAATTGCTCTTCTTATTTGTGGTTTTCTAGTTAAACTGGGTTATTTCGTTTTTTGGAAAATCATCGCTGTTGGCGCAATGGCTTCTTTTTTAGTTGATGTTTTTGGATATAAGTTAGGCGAAGGTAGAGAAAGAAACTTTTTTCACAGGCGTGCTGGTATTTTTTTGGTGAAACGTTGTACTATTGAAAAAGTCATTAGACTTGTTCATGGGCATACTGGGAAATCTTTAATACTTGGAAAGATTAATCCCATTACTCGGTCTATTGCGCCATTTGTTTTTGGAAATGAGAGAGTGTCTTTTCCTAAGTTTTTGTTTTTTAGTTTTGTTGGAAGTCTTTTATGGGTTGGTAGTTTTGTCTTTTTAGGCTATCTCTTAGGAAATAGTTATGAAGTTGTAGCTGTGGCAGAGAGGTATATTTTATGGGTTGGGGGTACTTTTATTGGTGGATTTTATGCTTATTATTTAGGAAATTTATTTAAAGAGTATTTCGGTAGGAATGGAAGGTGAAAGATGGGAATTATTGTTAGAAGTAAAATTAGGGAGATGCTTGGTGGTCTGAATTTGGGTGAAGATTTGCTTCCAGAACTAGAAAAACAGATTGAGAGAATGTTGGGGAGAGCTGCAGAAAGGACCAAGGGAAATTTTAGACGGACTGTTTATGCGCGGGATCTTTGATTTATTGATTTTATTAGTGGGAAAGCTTAATTACACTGAAGAAGTTCGGTTTATAGAAAAGTTCAATTATGCTGGGAATGAAATAACTCACACTCCGTGATGATGCTTGGTATCCAAAAAAAATGAGGATGAAATGCGAATTATGAGAGGATTTATAATTATTGGATTATTTCATCTAATATGGAATTGAGGAGTAGTGAGAGAGAGAAGAAATTAAAGAGGAGGGATTTTCTTGAGGAAATTAAGAAGGCTTCTAATGAGAGCTATGTGACAGAATGGGACGATGAAGGGAGGATTGGTAGTCAGAAAAAGAAGTCTAATATTAAAAGAGGTTCATCTAGCCGAAGCGCTGGTGGAAATTTTGAACTAAAGGTTCGAAAAGATTTGGAGGAAAGGGGCTGGGTTGTTGATAAATGGTCTAATAATGTTAATTTAGTAGAAGAAAAAATCGCTCCTTGTAGGAGGGTGTTTAAACGGTTTGGTTTTGGAAAAGGTGTGATGACGATTGGGACTGGGTTTCCTGATTTTGTTGCTTTACAATTTCTTGAAAGTAAGAAGTATAATGTGATTGGAGTGGAAGTTAAGATGAATGGAATGTTGTCGCGAGAGGAGAAGTTGAAATGTTCTTGGCTTCTGGAAAAAGAGATTTTTTCGCAGATTTTGATTGCGGAGAAGGTAAAGGAAAAGAATCGGGTTCGGGTAGAATATGTAGACTTTTTGGAGATTGAGAAGAGAATGCGGAGTGGGAAGAAATAGTTCACGAATTACACTAATTTTTATTTCTTCATACTCCCAATATATCTTCGCCAGATGTTTTTGAATTTTGGGTTCTCTTTAATTTCTTTAAATGTTCCTTGTCCTATTATTTTTCCTTTGTCGAACATGTAGATGTAGTCGAATTTATTCAATAAATGAAGTCTGTGGATTGAAGATATTATCGTTTTACCTTTGAATTCTTTGAATATGTTATCGTGGATTTTCTTTTCGTTGATGGAGTCTACTGAGGATGTTGGCTCGTCTAAGAGGATAATATCTGAATCTTTTGCTGCAAGAATTCCTCGAGCTAAAGCCAGTCTTTGTTTTTCTCCACCTGATAGTGAAACCCCTTTTTCTTGGACCGAAGTATCTACTCCCTTCGGTAAACGATTAACTACTGTTTCAAACTGCGCCATTTTAATTGCTTTCTTTAGGTCTTTCTCGTTTTGAAACATGTCCATTGTTATGTTATAACGAATTGTTTCGTTGAAGATTTCGGGATCTTGCGGGATTAAAGTGACGGATTGCTTTAGTGTTTGAATCCCGTGTTTTAGTTTTTTATTATCACAAGTTATATTGGCTTTTTGTGGAAGGTAGAGCCCCCTAAGCAGTGTAAGGATTGTGGATTTCCCCGAACCAGATTCTCCAATTAAGGCAATTTTTTCTCCGTGTTTGAGTGAGAAGTTTATGTCATCTATATGCTTAATATTACCCTCCTGATTATAGGTAAAGTTTAAGTTTTTTATTTGAATTTGTTTCCAGGATTTTGGAAGGGTTATTTTTAGTTGAGGGCCTAGGGACGCAAAGGCCTTATTAATTGGGTGGACGGCTTCTATGTCGGCTGCTTTTTTTGTCATAGAACCGTAAAATTGAGCGAAGTTAAAAAAGGCATTTCCTACTCTGCCCAAATAGCTGTAAAGCATATAAAGAGTTCCAATTAAGATGATACCTGTTGTCTGAAATTCTGTGTTTGCCTTGTAAATTAATGCCGTAACTGTCATTAATGTTATTGCTAAGTTCGCGGCTCCCCATTTTATTGTCATTAAGACTGTCCCTTTTTTGTGGTCTTCATAGCTTAAGTCTAGCTTATCATTTAAATTTATTTTAACAATTTTTTTAAGCCTCAAGGTTATTATTGTAAATATATTGCTGAAGTAATCAAATATCGATGCCGAAAGTTTGTGTTCAAATTTATTAAAGTTTCTATAATATCTTTTTGCCCTTGTGTCTAATTTCATGGTAATAAAAAGTACTGATAAGCAAAACAATATAGCAAATATACCTATTTTTATGTCTACAAATAATATTATTCCTAGTGATCCTAATATCCTTAGTGTTATAGATATTAAATGGAAGGTATCTTGCTGAGAATATCCAAATAAAGAAAGCCTAGCCTTATTTATCCTATCTATTGTGTCTCCAGAATGATGATTCTTGTGCCATTCAACTGGAAGTTCTAATGTTTTTTGTATTTTATCGTTCGTATAATTTTTGTAAATATCGAACGCTGTAAATATTTGCATAATTCTTCCTGGTCCATGGAATATCCAGTAACCTAATTCTAGAAAAAATAAAAGCGACATTAATAGAAACAGATGATGTAACCCTGATTGTGTCACTATTTCTCCGTTTTGGATAGAGTTAAATATATTTCCTACTATCCATGGTGATGCCAAGCTAAAAAATTCTGCTATGATTAAAAGAGAGAGATAAAATACATACCTTTTTTTATTATTGCCTATATTTTGCCACTCAGTTTTCATCATTGTTATAATTGGATTAGAATTTTGACTCACCATTAATTTAAAAACGAAAAGTTGGTTTTTAATGTTTTGTGGAATGGGAAATATTTTAGCCACGAATTAACACGAATGCGAACTAATTTTATTTTGGGTTGAGTTAAAATATAACACACGGGCTAACTGTTTCGTAAGGCATGACTCTGGTGATCCTTAAGGCTAACGCGGATTTTTGAATTAATGATTTTTCCCTAAAATCTTTTGTCATCTTCTGCGTACTCTCACATATTAAAATGGATATTGGCTGAGACAAACTTTCGTATTTTTTATGGGTTATTGTGGCATTCTGTCTCATATAAATTTTTAAATTGGGAATGGTGTTTTTTATTTATGGTAAATGATTTGTTGGTTCAGCTTTTGGATAAGTGGATTGCTAATGGAAATATTCCTGATGAGATGTCTATGGAGTTTGGGAGAAGTAACGAAGAGGGTGATAATCCTATTACTTATTTTCGATGGCTTGATACGAATAAGGAGAGGGAGTTTGGATATAGTGAGAAACAATATAATTTGGTTTGGAATAAGTTTAATAGTTTTTGGAATTCTCCTGAAGGTGTTCAATTGCGTAAGGCTAGAGTTTTGAGAGAGTAACTTTATTGTTGATTAGATTTTGAATTGTTTCTGATATTTTATCTTTGTGGATTTTTATCTGATTAGTTGAATCTCTGTCTCGAACAGTTACAATTCCTGTTTCTAGGGTGTCATGATCCACCGTGATGCAATAAGGTGTTCCAATTTCATCTGCTCTTGCGTATCTTTTACCGATTGAACCTGATTTATCGAAGGATGATATGATATCGTTTTCTACTAAGTCAGAATGTATTTCTCTTGCCGTGTCTTGGAATTCTGGCTTGTTGATTAATGGGAAAACTGAGGCTTTTAGGGGGGCTAGTTTTTTTGGTAGCTTTAGAACGTTGTTTTCTCTCCCTTCATCATAATGTAAGTGTTCTTCTAGTAACATGTAAAAATTTCTCCAGTGCCCGAAGCTTAGCTCTAAAACATGAGGGATAAATCTTTCTTTAGTTTCTTCGTCTAAAACTTTTAGTTTAGTTTTGGATACTTTTTCGTGCCCTTTAAGATCATGGTCTGTTCGATAGTGAACTCCACCTATTTCTATCCAGTCATTTAATTCTTCTGAAAACCATTCTACATCAAAGTGGTTTTTATTGTAGAATGCTTTTTCTTTGTCGTTAAGCTCGTAAAGTCTAAACTTTTCTTTTGGGATTTTTAAAACATTTAATATATAATCTTGGACTTTTGCCATATAGTATATATAAAATTTTGGTAAACCATATTCTAGCAATTCCTCTGGAGAAATTTCTTTTACTTGTGATTCTCTCTCATTTTGAAGCATTACGATTAACTTTTCATTCTTAATATCAGAAAAATTTGCAATGTCAGATATCCTTTCTTCATTAATATTTCTTGGATTGAAGAATATCTGAAGTTCTGCTTGTTCAAATTCTCGGCATCTAATTAGTGAATTCTTTGGGGATATCTCGTTTCTAAATGCTCTTCCTATCGTAGCTAGTCCCATTGGAAGTTTTTTCCTTAGGAGTTCGTGCTGCATTTTGAAATCTAAATATGGGGTTTGTGCTGTTTCTGGTCTAAGGTAAACTGTCTGCCCTCCTTTTGGTCCGTATGTTATAGGAAACATCATATTAAATGTTGTTACTTTTTCAAACTTATTTCCACATTTTGGGCAGTTTAGGTTATTTTCATTTAGAATTTTTAATAATTCTTCATTTGTCTTTGACTCTTCCCTTCGGTTTAATTTTTCCTCTATTATCTTATCAGCTCGATTAGTTGTTCCGCATTTGAAACATTCTGCTAGTGGGTCATCGAAGTTGTCTAGATGACCCGAGGCCTTAAAGACATCTTCCGGCATGATGACTGAACCTTCTATCTCATAGAAATTGTCATCTAAATTTAGAAAGAATTTTTTCCAAACATTAGTTAGATTATCCTTCATTAATTTTCCTATGTGTCCAAACTCCCATATTCCGGCTAGCCCACCGTAGATTTCGCTTCCTTGGTAGACGAATCCCTTTCTTTTCATGAATGCGGAGGGGTCTTCTTTTTGTGTTGTCATGTATTTTTCATGAATTTACAATTTTAAAGGTTTTAGGTTATCCGATTTCATTAATTAGTTTTATATATATATTTTATTTCATTATTTATTATGTTGAGCAGGTTTATAATTTTAATTTTGATGATAGGGTTTGTTTCTGGACTTGATGCCAACTTACATTGCCCTGATAAGATTTTTGAAGGAAAAGAATTTAAGTGTGATATTGAAATTAGTGATGGCAATGGTATTTATGATTTAAAAATCATGGCCGATGGCAAGAGAAATTCAGTTTTGAAGATTTTTGATGGTGAAAGATGGAAAAGTGGATATTATTATATAAAGGATTTTGTTCGAGATGGTAGGTCCGTAAAACTAAAAATTATAAAAGTTGGCAGATATGATATTGCCGTGAAGTTAAGACAAGGGGGTATGATAGAAAGATTTGATGTCGGAAAACTAAAAGTTTTAGTAAACACTAAAAATGAAACTATTGGGGAAGAAAGCAACACACGAAGTTTAGAGGTAAGTGCGAGCTCTATTATAAATAAAAATGATATTATTTCTTTGAATGGAAAGGCTCAGTCCATTTTCCTTAATAAAAAAAAGGTAACTGGGAGTGAAGAATGGGATTATATTTCTAAGGACGGGCGAGTTGTTGACATGTTGCCTTATGGATTCTGCTTGTTTTTAATTGGATTTATTGCAATCCTGATATGGGAAAAAAGATATTAATATTTTCTTGTCACTGGTTTTTGGGTTTTGGTAGAATAATAAATAGATACTTATCGCTTGGGAAAGATTTTAAAGTAAGTATATTGTTAATATTTTCATGGTAAGAGCGATTATGATTGTTGAAATGGCAGGCCGTCCAGCTGAGCATCTGACGAAAAGTCTTGAGGAACATGTTGGAGTTTTGAAGGATGTAAAGGATGCCAAAATTCATGAAATTAAAGTTAGTGAACCAAGAGAGATTGAATCCAACGATAAAGATAAGAAAAAGGATGAAGAAAAGATGTTTACTGCTTTTGCGGAATGTGATATTGAAATGCCAAGTTTTGCCAGATTAAGTGAAACTATGTTTGATTTTATGCCAAGTTCTGTTGAGGTTATTGAGCCTAATACAGTTGATTTAAATATAAGTGACGCTACAGATTTATTGAATAATATTTCTGGCAGGATGCATAGATACGATGAGATTGCTAAAATTGCTGGTGAGAGATTGCGGCAGATGGATTCTCAAATGAAGTCCATGTATGCTGCTTTGATTGATAGAGATGAGATGATAGTGAAGTTGAAGAAAGATAACAACATAGCTACCAAAAGGAAGATTAATAACTTACCATTAGATAAGAAGAGTAAGAAGAAATAATTAGGATTTTGTGAGATTGCCTGTTGTTCTTTGAGATTGTCCAGATAAACGTTTTTCGAATTTTTCTGTTGTCGCTTTAAGGGTGTCTTTTGGTTTTGGGGCTTGGAATAACTTTTGTTTTTTATAAAAATAATATCCAATCAGTCCTAGAATTACAAATATGGCTATTGCCACCATCCATCCAATTCCTCCTGATTTTGATTCTTCGGAATCCGTTTGTACGCATGAAGCCATACAGCAATATTCACTATTTTTTGTAAAAGTTGCTGTTCCGTTGCAAATAAACCCTGAATCACAGACTTGTCCTAAAAGCTCTTGACATGTTTTTTCCTTGACATGAAAAGTCTCGTTAGTTGTATTTGTCCCTTGGGGTAATACGAATATACTTAGTGGAATCTTTAATAAAATTTCAGTTCCATTCTGCATGTATGATATATTAATTACTCCTTGGAAATGCCCAGATGTTTTTGGCTCCAATGTGATTGTTAAATTTTGAATTTCTTTTCCTGACATATTTTGCAAGTCTTCTATTTCCACAAAATCTAGTGAGGAGATTGCCTTTAAATTTGTCAGATTGTTTTCTCCAAAATTGAAAAGCTTCATTATTTGTTTTGATTTTGATTTTGTGAAGGTTTCAGCTAACATAATCTTTGGATCTTGTCTAAGGTCTGATTTTACCATGGGAGAAACAAATGAGACGTTCCTATCTGAAATTAAATATATCACTGGTACTAAAAAATCTTCGTAGGTTGATATTTTTGCAAGAGAAAAAGTTTTAGCAGGTGTAAATTTTATTTTTTGTGAGGCTAGGGGTGGTAGTGAAATCTCTTCTTTATTGAAGGTTATATTGAGATTTGAAGTTCCTATATTAGTTATCCTAATTTCTGGTGTTTGGGTGGAAAATATGAAACCGGGTTTTACTTTGAGAATTTTGGTATATGTTTCGTTGGTTTCTTTGTTAGTTAGAATATTTTTTTGTATTGTTATGTTTTTGATTAGTGTTGTGGACTTGAGGATGTTAGCTTCTTTATATAAAATATTTTCTATTTGTATTGTTAGGTTTTCCTCTTTTGTTGTGTAAATATAAAGGTAATGTGTTTTGTTATAGAGAAGTATATCTGCGTCTAAAGTTACCTCTTTTCTACCTTCAAAAAATTTTATTTGAGATTTTTCTATTTGTTGTGTAAACTCTCCTGATGTTGTTATTGTTGCAAATATTGTTTCTCCTGGCTGTGTTTGATTATTTTGGAACTTTAATATTGGAATGGCCGAAACAGAGGATAGGGAATAAAGAACAAGGGATAGAAAAAATACTAAAAATATTATTTTATATCTCATAATTATCTGGACATATCTCTAAGTTTTTTGAATGTGTCTGACATTGATTTATCTCTTCTATCTAAAGGCCTTCTTTGAGCGGATGCCCTTGACTGTACCATTGGTCTTCGACTTGGTGGCATAATAGGGCGAGGTCTTCTTACTGGAGGGAATCCAGGACGTGGTGGTATTGAGGGTGGGCGAGCTCCAGAAGGTGCACTCGAACCCTTTCTATCATCTTTTTTAAATTTTGTTTTAAATTGAAACCAGTAAAGTTTTAGCTGCTCCCTGTAAATATATCCTATTGCCGTTAGTGTTATTATTATTAGGGTTACCAAAACCCATATCCACCATGTGCTAGTACTTTTTTTGGTTTCTTGTTTTGTTTTACAACAAACTTGTGGCTGGTCGCAAGAATATGTTGATACTGGCTCTTGAAACTCAGAACAACTATCCATGCAAGTATAAAAATTTGCTTCACACTCGTTTTCTTGAACCTTTTTTTCACAACTACCTGTGCAACATTCGTTTGTATCTGTTGCTGTTCTTGAATTTCCCGTACAAACTTGGTCCGACGTACATTCTTTCCCGTTATATTCTGAACATGTTTTTAGATTTTGTTTCATACAGCAGGTATCTGATAGTGAGGGGCAAAAATAATTACCACCAACGTCATCGGTACCAGAACATTCACTTGATGGGATACAGAAGTAGTTTGCTTCAGAACAATAAGTTACACTAGTTCCTGTGGCAGATGAAGACTTCCCAGATCTTCCCTCTAACGCCCATAATGCAATTGCAGTTTCTCTTACGGAATTTTGCCAGCATCCATTTGAACCCTGAGAGAACCACATCCACTTTTTTGCTTTTGCTATTTGATCTGCGGTTGAACTTGAGAGTGCCAATAAGGCTAAGCTTGTGTCATAATATTTGTTATGTGCCGTAGATTTTGCTTCCCAGTAGTTTCCTAGTTTTTGGACTGCGATTAAGGAGCTTGCGTAGTCCTCATAATTTGTTAATATATATATAAATGCCCGGGGGAGTTGTCTTTCATTAGTTTCTGACATTGCAATTACATATGGAGTAAATTCTTCTATATTATGTCCTGTTTCCAAAAGTGCTAAAGCCGCCCATGCTGTTGATTCATAGTCACACGAATTTTCTCCAAAACATCTAGAATTTACCTGTAAGTCTACTGAACCAAATGCTGGAGCAGAAGATGTACCAGATAATACATAAATTGTCGGAGAGTCTTTATTCCGATAAATTAGGTTCGCTATAAAATCTTTACTACATTCCATTTGAAACTTTTTATCATAACATCCACCTTGAACTTGTAGCCAAAAACTCGCTTGAGCTTTTGATAAACATGGACCTGCATCCTTATCTATTTTTTTATTTTCATTTATATTAATTATATAATCTTTGGAATCGTAGCCTATATGACATTCTGATGCCTCGTTTGAGTCTTGCTGTAAATACCAAACTAAATCTGTTGGGGTTTGATTTTGCTTTAACAACCATTCTTCGGAAAGTTTAGTGTCTTCCCCCGCGTGCTTTAATGCTATAATTGCCAATGAAGTATCAATGATTGTATTCCAGTGATTTGAGGATTCTCTATTTTTTAGCTCGGATACACAATCATCTAAAATGTTTTCTGGGGTTGCCATTATTGTTAATGCAACTTCTTGGGTTGTTAATTGCGAACAGTCCCCCGCCTTTGTTTCAAGACAGTTAAAGGCATCATTTATTTTAACTTGAGTTGACTCTCCTCCAGTTAATGTTGTTGTGTTTCCATTTGATGTCGTTGTATTATCTGCAGCTAGAGTTAATGATGTCGCAAACAATATTAATAATAGAACTAGGAATGTCGTGCCCTCATGAACTAATATAGAATATTTGCATGGAGAAACTTCACTCTTTTTCATAAAGGAATTAGGGTTGGGAAGTTTATAAAAGTTATCAAATCTCTTTTTTTGGTTTCTCATGGGGAGGTCCGGATAATTTTCCTTTTGCTGCGAACGCTTTTCTAATTGTATAATTTATTGGGTTTTTTATTCCAGGAGTCGGGGGGGCAATTATTCCGAATTCTTTGTAGATTGGCTTGTCGTAATTTGGTGGGAGGCGTTTGTTTTTTATTGCCCATGCTATTTGGGACTTAATGTATCCTCGTTTTAGTGGGGCATAGTTTTTGGTGTTCCATTCATTGATTTTTTCTTCAATGTAATCTTCTGGAAATTCTAGAGAGGTAAAGAATGAGAGAAGTAGGGAAAGGGCTCGTTTTCGACCGTCAGCCGGGATCCCTTTTAGGAGTTTTCTTATGATTGGGGGGAACATATTATCTGTTATTGTTAAGCCCTTTAGGTCAATTCCTTTACCGTCATATTTTTTTTCTACTTGTTTTGGCTTTTCTTTTTCAGCCTGCGCTAAAGCTTTTGTTAGAAGTAATGTTGCTTCGCCGTGAACTGAATCCGGCATGAAATTTTTTATTTTTGTGATTTTTAGTGGGTCGGCGTCTGAGGGTTTGAAGTTTTCTATTTGAGATTTATCTAGCGGGATTGATGCGTATGCAGTTTTTTCGTGGAGTGAGTATGGCGCTCTAAAAAGATGACGTGGCGAAACTAAAACTACGTCTACTGAGTCCTCTGTTGATTTGATTGTTATTTCTTCTTTGAATTGTTGTTGTATATTTTTTTGCCTAATCCCTCCAAATGAGGATGTTGTTTCTAGTTTGGCTGTGTTGATTTTGCAGGTTTCGCAAAAATCGACTTCTCGTTCATTTATTATATTCATTTTTGCATTGCATCCTGGGCAGAGCATTGCTACTCTTTTTTTTGTAAATCCCTCTAATTCCGATTTACATCTTGCATCTGAACATTGATATTTCCAGATTTTCTTTTTTATTGTTGGATTTTTGCATTTTGGACAGGTATGCTCGGAGACTAGTTCTCCTTGTTCGATTAGTTTTTCTCTACTTGATAGCTTTAGAATTTCCTTGTTCATTGGGTTTCTAATTTTTTTAAAGAGATATTGAGCTATGTATCGTGGCCAGTCCGGAAATTGATCTTTTGTTATTTTTCCGTTGAATTCCTTTGGAAATGCTTTGAATGGAACTAGAATATGGAAACCCTTTCCTCCACTGAACTTTACTCCTATGTTGTGTATTCCGTGGGCTTCAAATTGTTCGATTAAGAGTTTTGCTGCGATTTTTCCGTAGTCTAGAAATGGTGAGTCAATGTCTATTAGAAGATCCCATCCTGTTTTGATTTGGTTGTATTGTTGTGGGGTCATGTCGGTATTGATGTTAAGTGGGTTTGTCCAGATTTCTTCTGAGGTGTGGAATGAGGTTGCGCCTTGACGAGCTTGAGCTAGGATATCTGAAGGGTAGTCAAATGTGTCGGGGCGTTTTGCGAAGAATTTATTATTAAAATTGGCAACTGTTTCTCTGTGTTTGCAAAAATCAAACATTGCTAACTGAATGTCTTTTCTGGCGTAATGTGACATCGCAACGATTTGCACTTTTTTTAGCGGTTCTTTTTGGTGGGTTCCCATGCTTTGTATAGGGTGAGATGGTTTTTAGAGATTGTTGTGGTGGGAGATATATGGACTAAAGAGCAGATGAGGCCGTTATTAATTCTAAGCCTCCACTATTAAGTTCGTCTGCCATGTGAAGTTGCTCCAGCTTATCTATATCAAATGAAGCCTCTGGATAAGGAAACTCTAAAAATTTTACATTAACATCTGCAAATTTAGATGCTCGTTCGTTAAGTTCTTGGATTGACAATTTCGGAAATATTTTTTGGTAGTGTGGTACAGATTTTATGAATGGCAGTTTGGGGTGGTTCGACCTTAACACCGTATTTATACCCAGATGACAAAACGCCATTAATATGAATTTAATTTTTTTCTGATAAGATTTTGTAATATCTCTAACTAAATATTCGTTTTTCTGTAATGCCTTATTTGATATATATCCCATGTTCCCAGCTAAAAATTCTCCGTTATTTAGTGGCATATACGTCCTGTCTCGCTGTGGGAACATTTTTTCATTAACTTTTCTGTTCACAAGTGGGATTATAATATCCGAATTATTTGATTTGTAAATTTCGCTCATAAACGCCTTCATGGTTGAAGGCTTGAAAAACGCTAAATCTCCGGCGACAAGGACATATCCTTTTATATCGGCTCCCAGTTTTTTTATCCCATTATATCCACTCATCCAAGCACCTTTGCAATATGTAGGTTCAACATAGAAATCACTATCTCTTAATCTTATTTTATCGTCGGGATTCATGAGAACCGCAACTTCGTTAAAATCAAACCCGCTTATTGCCGACGCATATACTCTTCCAGCTAACGAATTTCCATTAAATTGAGTGTTCCCCTTTGGTAACCCCTGATTTACTATCCCTTTTCCACCGCCCAAAATTACTGCACTATATTCTTTCATTATACTGTTATTACTTTATAGTTTATATGGTTTCCCATGCTTTGTATAGGACGGGACGGTTTTTAGAGATTGTTATGGTGGGAGATAATTGTGCTATTCACCAAAGTCAAACTTCATACATTCTTCAAACTTGCCATTCAAATCTTCTGGTCCAACCAATAAATAAAAAGAGTTGATTTTAATCTTTTTGGCAA
>VAPK010189366.1_pt1 | contig 16459 bp, 16 predicted proteins | sample 3395031 | NCBI WGS metagenome assembly VAPK01 (sample SAMN08290443, study PRJNA428436) | hydrothermal vent metagenome | isolation source: Deep-sea hydrothermal vent chimney 1 | place: Pacific Ocean: Juan De Fuca Ridge
CCTTCGACAGGCTCAGGACGAACGGGGTGTTCATTGAACGGGGTGTCTTTATGGCAAGCGGTGTGTATTATAGTTTTCATTGTACAGGATAAAATAATTTGACCACTATTACCAAAACGGCACTGGTAGAATACAGCACCGAGCAAATGTATCGGCTGGTGGATGATATTCCCCGCTATGCCGAGTTTCTGCCCTGGTGCCGAGAGGCAAAAGAAATCGCACGAACCGAGAATGAGGTTAACGCCAGCCTGGAGATTGCCCATAGCGGACTGCATAAGTCCTTTACCACGCGTAACCAGCTGGTAAAAAATCAGAGCATCGAAATTCATCTGGTGAAAGGGCCGTTCAGACATTTATACGGTATCTGGCGTTTTCAGCCGTTGGGTGATGGGCAGGCCAGTAAGGTTATGCTGGAGATGGATTTTGAATTTTCCAGTAAAATCCTTTCCATGACCTTTGGCAAAGTGTTTACCTTCATCGCCTCGACCCTGGTCGATGCCTTCGTAAAACGGGCGAAAGAAATTTATGGCTGATTCCAGTACCGAAATGCTGCAGGTTGAAGTGGCTTATGCCGAGGAAAATACTCAGATCATTCTCAGTCTGGAAGTCCCTCCTGAAACAAACCTGCTGCAGGCAGTGGAGCAATCCGGCATTCTGGAACAGTTTCCAGAAATTGACCTGGAGAAAAACAAGCTGGGAATTTTCGGTAAGATCAGTAAACGTGAGGCGATATTGCGTGACCATGATCGGGTTGAGATTTACCGGCCGCTAATTGCCGATCCCAAAGCTTCACGCCGCAAGCGCGCAGAAAAAAAGAATCAGGCCAGCGTAGAGAAATAATTAGGCAGACGCAATTTATATAGAACAGATGCCGCAGAATCAGGTAAAATAGTCGACTTTATGGTGGCTTATATCGGTTCCCCCGCAACGATAGGCTGTGAACTCCGCCAGGCCTGGAAGGGAGCAACGGTAATGGTTGATTCGGGTGCCGGGGTGTAGCTGGTATGAGCCGCCTCCCAATTTCAAGGGACAAGTGGCGAGGGATGAGTGACGAGGATCTAAAGCAGGTTTTCCTTGTCACTCGTCCCTTGTTACTCGTCCCTTATCTCGGCGAGACACATGAGCTATCAGGTACTGGCACGCAAGTGGCGGCCACGGACATTTGAACAACTGGTCGGTCAGGAGCATGTGCTACGCGCCCTGATTCATGCGCTGGATGAAGATCGTCTGCATCATGCTTTTCTGTTTACCGGTACGCGCGGCGTGGGCAAAACCACCATCGCGCGTATTCTGGCTAAATCGCTCAATTGTGAACAAGGTGTCAGCAGCCATCCCTGTGGTGAATGTTCGGCCTGTCGGGAAATTGATGAAGGTCGCTTTGTTGATCTGATTGAAGTGGATGCGGCATCGCGCACCAAGGTCGATGAAACCCGTGATCTGCTCGATAACGTGCAATATGCGCCGACTCGCGGTCGTTACAAAGTTTATCTCATTGATGAAGTCCACATGTTCTCCAACCACAGTTTCAACGCCCTGTTGAAAACCCTGGAAGAACCGCCACCACATGTAAAATTCCTGCTCGCAACGACTGATCCGCAAAAATTGCCGGTCACTATTTTGTCCCGCTGCCTGCAGTTTAATTTGCGTCGTTTAGATCCAGAATGGATCCAGGATTATCTGGCAAAAGTTCTCACCCAGGAAGCCATCGAGGCCGAAGCCCCCGCGTTAAAACAACTGGCGCGTGCGGCGGATGGCAGCATGCGTGATGCCCTGAGTTTACTGGATCAGGCCATTGCTTTTGGTGGCGGCAAAGTTGGCGATATCGATGTGCGCGCCATGTTGGGCACCATTGATAGTCAGCATGTGTACCGGATTTTGCAGGCACTGGCCGAGCAGGATGCGCCTGCGGTGATGGCCGAAGTGAAATTATTAGCCGAGCAGGCTCCTGATTTCATCGGGGTGCTGGCGGAATTAATCACGACTTTACAGCATGTGGCTTTACTGCAGCAGATCCCGGAAGCCTGGGATGAAAGCATGGGTGAGCAGGGTCTGTTACAGACACTGGCTGATAATTTAAGCCCGGAAGATGTGCAGTTGTTTTATCAGATCGCGCTGCTGGGTCGTCGGGATCTACCCTTGTCACCAGAGCCGAAAGCGGGACTGGAAATGCTATTGCTGCGGATGCTGGCCTTTCGTCCTGCCGGCGATCCGGCGGCGCTGAGAACATCTACTCCATCAGGTTCATCCCAACAGCCTGCCATTACGACGGCTGTTTCTTCTCCGGCTTCCCGGCCGGTAGTTGAATCAAAACAGGTGGTTGAGCCTCGCCGTGAAATCAGCCCCGCGCCAGCTTCTTCGCCAGATGAGCGTGTTGCTACCGCGCCGATATCGAATCCAGATGCAAGCGACTGGCACCAGATTGTTGAGGGTTTAAAACTCAACGGGATCTTGCAGCAGCTGGCGGCGCATTGCGCCATGAGCCATCAGGATGCCGATTCGATTTGTCTGTGTCTGGATAACATCGGCGCACCCATGTTAAATCCCGAGCGGGAAAAACAGCTACAGGAAATGCTGAATAATTATTTAGGACGTTCCGTGACCCTGCGTATTGAAGTCAAAGCCTCGGATGTTGAGAACCCGGCGCAGCGTCAACAACGTTTACAGGATGAACGTCAGCGGCAAGCAGAGAACGTAATTGAAAATGACGAGAACGTGCGTTCATTAATAGATGCTTTCGGGGCGAGCGTTAATCCCGATAGCATCCAGCCCGATTAAATATCATTGGTAGAGGCGGCTTTAGCTGTACAGCTGTGGCCGAAGTCAAACATGGTAGGTTGGGCTGAATAAAATGAAGCCCAACAAATTTATGCTGTAGATACGGTTTCAAGCATACAGCTACAGTCCAGGCCGTATCTATAGGGCAGGGCAGTTAATTTATTTTTTTGAAAGAGGATACGATGATGAAAGGCGGAATTGGTAATTTAATGAAACAGGCCCAGCAGATGCAGGCCAATATGGAAAAAGCCCAGGAAGAAATGGCTAACATCGAAGTCACCGGCAAATCCGGTGGTGGCCTGGTTAGCGTTATTATGACTTGTCGTCATGATGTTAAACGGGTTGAGATCGATGATAGCGTGATGGACGATAAAGAGATGCTGGAAGATTTATTTGCCGCTGCGGTTAATGATGCCGTGCGTCAGGTTGAAAAAACCACCCAGGAAAGATTTTCCGGTATGACCGCGGGTATGAATTTACCCGGTGGATTAAAGCTGCCGTTTTAATTCATGTCATTCAGTCCACTTATCGGTCAGTTGATCGATGCTCTGTGTTGTTTGCCTGGAGTCGGTCCGAAGTCTGCACAACGCATGGCTTTCCAATTATTGCAACGGGATCGCGAAGCGGCAAAGCGTCTGGCGACAACGCTATTGGAGTCGGTTGAACGCATCGGTCATTGCAGTCAGTGTCGCACCCTGAGTGAGCAAAGCCTGTGCGGGCTTTGTGTCAGCCATAAACGTGATCGCAGTTTGCTCTGTGTCGTAGAGTCCCCCGTTGATGTGCAGGCGGTGTTACAGGCGGCTGATTATCAGGGTATGTTCTTCGTTTTGATGGGACATCTGTCACCGTTGGATGGCATTGGACCGATGGATATAGGTCTGGATAAACTGACTGCAAGACTGGATGAAAATGAAATAAAAGAAGTGATCCTGGCCACGAATCCAACCGCAGAAGGTGAAGCCACAGCGCATTATATTGCCGGGATTATTGAATCACGTCCGGGCATTGTCGCCACCCGTATTGCCCACGGCGTTCCGGTTGGTGGTGAACTTGAATTTGTTAATAGCAGTACCTTATCCCGAGCCTTCAATGCACGCACTGAAGTTTGATAAATCAGGGATGACTAAAATCGAGTTTAGGTAAACGTTGCAGAGCCTGGCAGGCATGCTTGCAGGTGGTTTTAAAATAATTATATCCACGTTCATCAATTTGGCAGGCGCTATTGCGCCGATCGGCATAAATAATCCCTATTGGTTGTTCCTTGATAAAAATCGACATGGCGATGAAAGAATTAGTGTTGATTAACTTTTGAAATTCTTTTGGCACCAGCGGCCAGAATTTTGTCCGATTTTGATCATTGATTAATACCGCCTGAGACTTTTCCATTAAGCGGCTAAACAGGTGCGGAGTTGAAAGATTAATTTCAAAGCGGCTGAACTGGGGATCATTATCTACGCCAATAATTTTTTCAGCTTTGAGTTTTTTTGCTTCTGCATCCAGTCGCGCAAAGACTACCCGATTGAGTCCAATACCATCATGCAGACCCTTGAGAATATGGCTGATTAATTCATAGGTATTATCGGTGGGTAATTTTTTCTGGGACAATACTCCGAGTAATAATTTTAGTGATTGCAACTGCGGCATGAGACAAATTTCAGCGTGGTTATCTTCGCTTGTTTCTTCCTCCGAACGTTCATTTTTTCCCACCGACTGTGGGGGAATAAACGTCAGTCCGAGTACCGATGGGGGGACGCCATAGAGGGCGGTTTCATGAGCGACATCCACAGCCAGTATATGGGTTCCCGTTATCAACTGACTTAAGTCTATTTCCAGCCATTCAGCCGCCTGTTCCTGAATCTTGCAGGTTTTATCTCCATACCAGTCAAGAGCCGAACCACGGGCTAGTTGTACGGCTAACATAATCCCAAGGGCGCGGGGAAATTTCGCATTTTCTGGATGCAGGGCTTCAAGCAGAAGATCGGGTAATTTCCATAGCCGAGCCAGTTTTGCGGTGAGTTGATCCAGGGTAAAACCCAGCACAATAAACTGGGCTTCTTCAGAGGCAATATTTTTTTCGCTGCGCATGTGATCTACTTTATCTAGCAAATCAGGGGCGTACATGGCGACAAACATTTCACCGAGAAAATGTAACTGGGTGGCCGCAAAGACTTCTTCGGGGGTCATGTCCCGGCGTTGAACTGCCCATCGCGTTGACTGGCGTGCAGCATGATAGGCGCGGGCAAATGTTTTCAGTAGGCGGATTCTGGGCGCATCTTTTAATGTTTTTTCAATACTTGGTAGACGCTGCGGCAGTTCATTGACCTGCACGACACCTAAAATCATCAGTGCCTGGGAGATCGTTGTAATGTCAGTTTTCAGTGAGCCGGAAGTTTTTGCATTGCCTAATCTTAGTAAGTGAATGACCAGTCCAGGATCTAGTTCAACGGTTTCTTCCAGCTCCGAGACCGATGCATTTTCCTGTGCACAATACTGACGCAAGGCACTGATAGTGGCTTCAAGAACCGGCACGGGCTTATGACCAATGCGTTTTACCCATTCGTCCAGACTGAGATTCATACCAGTGTATCCTGATAAATAAGGTGGTGGGGGCAATTCAATAAATAATTCATCACCTTTAATATCGGTTGCTGCTGCATTGTCTTTAGGCTGGCTGATCTATTTATAGCTGCGGCTTTAGCCGTGGAAAAATTTTTACAGATGGGCTTAAGTTTTATGTTATAGCCGTCGATAAGAATATTGAATAAATGCGGGTACTGTTAAACCGAATATACCTGCTGATAAATAGACACACATATCAAGGACATGTAATTCTGCAATGAAATTATTGATTGGTCTTATAATGGTATTGGGTGCCGTATTTGGCGGCTATGTACTCTCGCACGGTAATCTGGCCTCACTTTACCAGCCCTTTGAACTGTTGATTATTCTGGGCGGCGCGATGGGGGCTTTTGTTATTGCGAACCCGCCTAAAGTCATTTTCGCGGCGCTCAAGAGTTTGGGGCGTCTGTTCAAAGGAAGCCTCTATAAAAAACAGACGTTTATGGAATTGCTTTCGCTGATGTTTGCCTTGTTCGGCAAGGCACGAAAGGAGGGTCTGATGGCGCTGGAAGCGGATATTGACGAACCGCAAGAGAGTGAAATTTTCAAGGAATATCCTGGCATATTGAAAAATCATCACCTGATTGACTTCATCTGTGATTATTTACGTCTGATGGTCGGCGGTAATATGAATGCCTTTGAGCTGGAAAATCTCATGGATATAGAGATGGAAACTCATCACCACGAACTGGCAGAGTCTAGCCATGCGGTTACCATTATGTCGGATGGCCTACCGGCCTTTGGTATTGTTGCGGCGGTGATGGGAGTGGTTATTACCATGGGCTTCATCAGTGAACCCCCGGAAGTGCTCGGTGCCCATGTGGGTGCGGCTCTGGTCGGTACCTTTTTGGGTATTTTGTTGGCCTATGGCATCGTCGGTCCCATGGGTAATGCAATGGCGGCGCAGGAAGCAGAAGAAGGTAAATTATTTGAATGTGCCAAAATTTGTATCATGGCGACGCTCAATGGTTATACGCCACAGATAGCGGTAGAGTTTGGCCGTAAGGCTTTGAGTAGTGATATGCGTCCCGGCTTCCTCGAGCTTGAGGAACATATCAAAAGTCTGAAGAAATGATCCACCGGAAAGGATTAAATACCAGTGGCAGGTGATGATAAAAAACAACCGATAGTCATAAAGAAAATCATCCAGGGTGGTGGTGGTCATCATGGCGGCTCGTGGAAAGTGGCTTATGCCGATTTCGTTACCGCGATGATGGCTTTTTTCCTGTTGCTCTGGCTGCTTGGGATTACCGATGAAATGCAGCGTGAAGGTATTTCTGACTGGTTCAATAATCCATCGGGTATTAAAGGCCCTGGTGGAGCCAGTACCAGTATGATCAAGCTGGGCGGTACCAAGGATATTCCTAAGGGCGATGGCTATAAATCGGAACAGCATGCGCCGACCACCGAGCCGGAAGCTGAAAAATCACAGGAAGAAAAAGTTAAGGAAGTTGAGAAAAAAGAAGACAAGAAACGACTTGATAAATTATTAAAAAAGCTCAAGGCGGCAATAGAAAGTAGTAAGGAATTAAAAAACTTCAAGGATCAGCTGTTGCTTGAAATTACTCCGGATGGCCTGCGGGTGCAAATTATCGACAAGAAAAATCGGCCCATGTTCGCACTGGGCAAAGCCGATCTAAAACCGTATACCAAGGTTATTCTGCGTAAAATTTCTAAAATTATCGTCCAGGAAGTGCCCAATCTGGTAAGCATTACCGGCCATACCGATGCCACACCATTTCCCAAGGGTTATATAGAATATGAAGATCGTTACGGTAATGACTATCGCAAGCCTTATACTAATTGGGAGCTGTCGGCGGATCGCGCCAACACCGCTCGACGTGAATTATTAAAAGGCGGGCTACCCAGCGATCAGCTAGGCCGGATTGTGGGCCTGTCTTCATCAGTGTTGCTGGATAAGAAAAATCCGCGCAGTGCCAAAAACCGGCGTATCAGTATTTTAATTATGAATAAGGATGCAGAAGAGTCTATGGGGCGGGTTGAAGGTACAGTGGAAAAAAAGGCGATAACCGCCCCGGCACCGGTGGCAGATGGCTGAGACTAAACGGATAGCCATGTGCATCTGTAGTGGTTACGATCTTCGTTTTGGGTAAGGGTTTTCATATTTAATCACTGAGGGTTTAATTCCCCGCTACTTGCAGTGAAAAAATGGTAGGTTGGGCAGAGCAACGCGAAGCCCAACCTACACCGCAAGGTTCGACTTCAGTCGAACAGGTCGAAGCCACCCTGGCCGATTTATTCACCTCTGTTCGGCCGCAAGCCGAGTAGACAAAAAAATGCCCGCATTATGCGGGCATTTTTTCGGGGATCCGAAGTGCTTAAAGCTTGTCGGCTTCTTCGGCTAGATAACTGGCAACACCATCTGGAGTCGGCTGCATACCTTTATCACCTTCGGTCCAACCTGCTGGGCAAACTTCGCCATGCTCTTCGGTGAATTGCAGGGCATCGATCATACGCAGCATTTCGTCGATGTTGCGACCTAAAGGCAGATCATTGACCACCTGATGGCGTACCTGACCTTCTGTATCAATCAGGAATGAGCCACGGAAAGCGACACTGGCTTGCGGATGCTCAACATCATAGGCCTGACAAATGGCATGGTTTACATCCGCAATCAGGGGATATTTGACCGGGCCGATACCACCTTCATTAATGGGAGTGTTGCGCCAGGCATTGTGAGTGAATTGTGAATCGATGGAAACACCGATCACCTCAACGCCACGCTTACTGAATTCACCTAAACGATGATCAAAGGCAATTAGCTCAGATGGACAAACAAAAGTAAAATCAAGAGGATAGAAGAAAATAACGGCATATTTCCCTTTGGTTTCTTTTTTGAAATTATAGTCCTCAACAATTTCTCCATTACCCAGCACTGCCGCAGCAGTAAAATCCGGGGCTTCACGACCGACTAATACACCCATAAAATTCTCCTTTAATTTAAAATGATTCTAATCTTTAAGATTGCGCGTATCTTATGCCGCTTAGGTTGCAGTATCAAGTCTGTTTTTCAGGTTTATTTGCTGCCAATTTTGAGCGCACAGATGCTACCCGCTGGCTGCTCTAAACAGGTATAATGAGACTATTTGAGCCATACAATTGCCTGTCATCTCCACACAGGATAGAATCCGCCTTTGTGAAAAACACTCATAAGCCTGTGTTTTAACGCCTGTTTTGCTCTGAATTCAAATATCCGATACGACCGAGATTAAATGTTGACCACTGATAAGAAAGTAAACCTGCTGGACTTTGACTTGCCCGCGCTGCAGGACTGGTTTTCCGGGCAGGGTGAAAAACCTTTTCGCGCGACCCAGGTGATCAAATGGATTTACCAGTTTGGTGTAGATGACATCAATGCCATGAACAACCTGGGCAAGGTTTTGCGTGAAAAACTGGGCTTGCTGGCAGAAATTCGCGCGCCAGAGATCGTCAGTGAACAGCGTGCCAGTGATGGCGTGGTGAAATGGTTATTGCAGGTGGATGGCGGCAATTGTGTTGAGACCGTTTATATTCCTGAGGATGGCCGTGGCACCTTATGTGTTTCTTCTCAGGTGGGTTGTGCGCTGGACTGTAGTTTCTGCTCCACCGCGCAACAGGGCTTTAACCGCAATCTGTCTGCTGCCGAGATCATCGGTCAGCTCTGGCGAGCTAATCAGGCACTGGAATGCCTGCCGCGTGAACAACGGGTGATCAGTAATGTGGTGATGATGGGCATGGGTGAGCCCTTGTTGAATTTTGATAATGTTGTCACCGCGATGAACCTGATGATCGAAGACAATGCCTATGGCCTCTCAAAACGACGAGTTACGTTGAGCACCTCGGGTATTGTCCCGGCACTGGATAGATTGAAGGCAGTGAGCGATGTCAGTCTTGCGGTGTCATTGCATGCTGCGGAAGATGCGCTGCGGGATCAGCTGGTTCCTATCAATCGTAAATATCCGATTAAAGAGTTGTTGGCGGCCTGCTTGCGTTATATTGAAGGTGAAACAAAGCGTAAGGTGACCTTTGAATATGTCATGCTGGACGGTATTAATGACAGTCCGGCTCAGGCACGGGCATTAGTAAAGTTATTGAAGGGCATTCCCTCAAAAATCAATTTAATTCCTTTTAATCCGTTTCCTGGTAGCCAATATCGTGTGTCGAAACCGGAAGTCATCAATCGTTTTCGGGATATTCTGGTAAAAGCCGGTTTGATCACCATTACTCGTAAAACCCGAGGCGAAGATATTGATGCCGCTTGCGGGCAGCTTGCCGGTAAAGTCATCGATCGCAGCAAGCGGAAGTTAAAGCATTTAAAAGAAGCGCCAATCACAAGGGCTATATAAATATGCGGTTTATTATTTTGGGTTTGTCTATTAGTTTGCTAGCGGCCTGTGCCACGCAAACGGATCTGGAGAAAGGTAATAAATACAAGGCGGCCGAGGCGAATGCCAAATTAGGGCTGGCTTATATGCAGCAGGGGCGTTATGAAATAGCATTAGGCAAGTTAAATAAATCAATTACGCAGAATCCGAATAATCCCGATGCTCATCAATATTTGGCCGTGTTATATGATCGCCTCGATCGACCAGTGGACGCGGATCTTCATTTTAAGATGGCACTTGAAAACATGCCGGACAGTAGCCTGTCGTCAAAGGTTGCGGCGGTACGAAATAACTATGCAGTGTTTTTATGCAAACAAAAACGCTATACAGAAGCAGATCAGTTTTTTGAAATGGTCACCCAGGATCCTTTGTATCAGTCTCGGGATCGGCTGTACGAAAACATGGCACAGTGTGAGCTGAACAAGGGAAATTTGCAGCAGGCTGAACGTTTGTTTGGTACTACACTCAAACTGAATCCCCGCTCACGCAAAAGCTTACTGGGTATGGCTCAAATCAATTATGATAAAGGCCTGAGTAATCAGGCTCAGGCGTACCTGAATAAATTATTGAAATACAGTACACACAATGCCGAAAGTTTGTGGCTGGCAGTTTTGATTGAGCACAAACGCGGCAATGCCGAGCGAGTTGCAAATTATTCGATACGTTTGAAAAGTAAATATCCCAATTCGAAAGAAACACAATTATTAAAACAGTTTGAAATGCAAGGTTCTCGATGAATAACGAAAAGAAAGAAGTTAATGAAGAAGAAAAGGCAAGTGAGATATCTAAAGGTACGCGGCTGCGGCTTGCTCGTGAAGCTAAAGGTTGGGAAGTATCGGAAGCAGCAGTAAAGCTGTATTTCGAAACACGTTTTATTATAGCGCTGGAGAATGATGATTACAGCATCTTTGCCGGTTCGGCTTATTTATATGGCTATATGCGTGCCTATGTGAAATTGTTGGGGTTATCTCTGGATGAATTTGTTTCTGATCTTGAGAATATCGAAGATGAAAATGAAACACACTTCGAAAAGATCCTCTATGAACCCTCGGTAAAACAAAAATCCAGAAAATGGATATTACCTGCGCTGGCGGGGGTTATTATTGCAATTATCATGGCTGCAGTTTTTCTGCTTTATAATGGTGATTCGGCAGAGCCAGATACGCTTACATTTTTAAGCAATGAAGGCGAGCAGTCTGGTCAGGCATCGCATCAAATATCCATTCCGCTAAGCGGGGAAGATACCGGGCAGCCGGTAGTGATGGATGAGAAAACTACATCAGGTGGTACTACTCAGAAATTGGCCCTAAGTCCGAATGCTGCAAGCAAGCCTGCTGACCCACGTTTGTTGCTGGAGTATAAATCTGATTCCTGGACGGATATTCGTGATGCCAAGGGTAAACGGCTGGTCTATCGTATGGTTGAGAAAGGTCATCGCCTGGAGCTTGATTCCAGTCCCAGTTATTCGATTTTGCTGGGGTATTCGCCAGGCGTCGAAATATCATGGAATGATCAGCCCTTTAGTCTGGCCAAATATGAAAGCGATAATACTGCTTATTTTGTGGTTGGTAAGGGAAGCAAAACAGGTTCAGGCAGCCATTAGTAGCGAATAAGTTTTTTGCTTCTCGCGGATTGCAGCGAAAAAATAGTAGGTTGGGCTTCGTTTCACTCAGCTCAAGCTACAAATTAATACCCCGTCCGCTTGTGGCGGGGTAGTTTATTAACAGGAAATAGTGTGTCCAAGTTGATCCAGGCCATCCGTGGCATGAATGATATTCTGCCCGATGAAACACCCAAATGGCAGTTTGTTGAAAAACAATTTCGCAAGCTGATGGCGGCGTATGGCTATAATGAAATTCGTTTTCCCATCGTTGAGAAAACCGAATTATTTAAACGCTCGATCGGTGAAGTCACCGATATTGTTGAAAAAGAAATGTACACCTTTGAAGATCGCAATGGTGACAGTTTAACCTTGCGCCCAGAAGGCACGGCAGCCTGTGTGCGTGCCTGTATGCAACATGGCCTGTTGCATAATCAGACTCAGCGGCTTTGGTATTTAGGGCCGATGTTCCGGCATGAACGGCCACAAAAAGGACGCTATCGCCAGTTTTTTCAGCTTGGGGTAGAAGCTTTTGGTTTTTCCGGCCCCGATGTTGATGCTGAAATGATCATGATGACAGCGCGGCTCTGGAAGCAGTTAGGCATTGCCGATTCAGTCACCCTGGAGCTGAATTCACTGGGGTCGAGTGAATCACGTCAGGCCTACCGTGAAATTCTGCTTGCGTATTTGAATGAGCATCGGGAACAACTGGATGCCGATAGTTTGCGGCGCATGGAATCGAACCCACTGCGCATTCTGGATAGTAAAAATCCCGAGATGCAGGCACTGATTGAAGCGGCACCAAAATTAAATGCACATCTGGACGAGGCATCACGCGAGCATTTTGTTAAACTGTGCGCCCTGCTGGATACTGCGGGTATTCAATATAAGGTGAACTCGCGTCTGGTTCGCGGTTTGGATTATTATTCAAAAACCGTGTTTGAATGGGTCACCGATAAACTCGGAGCACAGGGAACGGTCTGCGCCGGAGGCCGTTTCGATGGTCTGGTGCAGCAATTGGGTGGACGAGCCACCACCGCAATGGGCTTTGCAATGGGCATGGAACGGTTGGTTTCGTTGCTTGATGAGAACAAGTTTGCAAAGCAGGGTGGTAGGCCGTTGGCCTATTTTCTTGCTCTTGGTGATATCGCTGAATTGCGGGCGACAGTGCTGGCTGAACAGTGCCGTGATGAATTACCGGAGTCAGGCTTATTGCTAAATTGTGGTGCGGGCAGTATGAAAAGTCAGATGAAAAAAGCTGACAAAAGTGGCGCTCGTTTTGCGCTTATTCTGGGTGAAGATGAACTGGAAAAAAATGAAATCACAATTAAGGATTTAAGCGGTGAGCAGGATCAACAAATTATTGCACAGGCAGTATTAACGAAGTTTTTGAAAACCAGTCTGGAAGTATAAAAGACAAAATAAATGCCCCTATAAACATCGGTTGAGTTCAGACTGAAGTAGCGGGCCGGGCAAATAATCACTATAGCGGAGAATGATGTGAGCTTGGATCAAACAGAAGAAGAACAGGTTGAGGCCCTCAAGGCCTGGTTTAAAAAGAATGGCAGTGCTCTGGTTTTTGGATTGGCGATAGGACTGGCTGCAATTGGCGGTTACCGTTTCTGGATTGACTATCAAATTGGACAGTCTCAAAAGGCATCACTGGTTTACTCTGGCTTGCAGAATCACCTGATTACCAATGATTCAGTCAAGGTTTTTGCTGCTGGTGAACAGTTAGTTAAACAGTTTCCTGGGACCCCGTTTGCAGCATTGGCCGCACTGGGTATGGCGCGGATGAGTGTAGAGAGTGACTCACTGGATGCTGCTGTCGTACATTTGCGTTGGGTGATTGATAATGCAAAGCAGGATGGCATGAAACATATCGCCCGTTTACGACTGGTACGGGTTCTAGCGGCAGAGAAAAAATTTGATGAAGGGCTGGCCTTAGCCAATATTGCCGGTCAGGGAAGTTATACCTCTTTATATAGTGAGATACGAGGCGATATTTTGTTGCTACAAAATCAGTCTGAGCAGGCACGCAGTGCCTATCAACAGGCTCTTGATACGATTGCTGAAAATGATCAGCGTCGCATTCTTCTTGAAATGAAGTTGAATGATCTTCCTGCCACCGATAGCGCACAGGGTTGAGTTTGTTGATGCGCATATTCTTCTTTTTAATTGCCCTTATTATTGTCGGCTGTTCTTCATCACCTTCGCCGGTATTACCACCGGTATCGCTACCGGATTTTGAACCCACGGCCAGTATGGTAACTGAATGGCGCAGTGATGTTGGTCGTGGCGCACGTTATTTTTACCTGCGCTACAAGCCTGTATTCGATGGCGATACTGGTTATATGGCTGACTATGAAGGCACTATATATGCCTTTGATGTGAAGACGGGCGATCAACGCTGGCACCGTGATTTAAACCTTAAACTAACATCAGGGCTCAGCTTAGAAGAAGGTCGTCTGCTGCTGGGCAGCAACCTGGGGGATGTGATTGCGCTGGATCCAAAAGATGGACATGAACTCTGGCGGAGTAAAGTTTCCAGTGAAGTCTTAACTCCGCCATTGAGTCAGCAGGGTTTAGTGGTGGTACGTTCGATTGATGGTCATCTGTATGCGCTGGATGCGGCAAATGGAAAGCGGCGCTGGATTTTTGAAAGTAGTGTACCGCTGCTGACTTTACGGGGTAACAGTGCGCCGCTGATTGTGAACGATATGGTGCTAATGGGATCCGACAACGGCAAGCTAACCGCGCTAACCTTAAAAGATGGAATTGAGTTGTGGGAGACCGCAATAGCCGTCCCTGCCGGTCGTACTGAACTTGAACGCATTATTGATATTGATGTGGATCTCATTGTCGTGGACGATCTCATTTATGCGGCCACCTATCAGGGCCGACTGGCTGCGTTACAGCTGGAAAATGGTCGCATCCGCTGGGTTCAGGATATGTCCTCCTATGCCGGGATGACAGCCGATGCCTACCGAATTTATATTACCGATGCAGAGAGTCAGGTGCTGGCTCTAAACCGTATGAGCGGGGCGATATTGTGGCGGCAGGAAAAGTTATTGCGCCGTCAGCTCACTGGGCCGGTGCTGCACGGTGATAATGTTGCCGTGGCCGATTATGATGGTTATATACACTGGCTGGATCGAGAAGATGGCCATATCGTTAACCGCATTTTATTAAACGAAGTCGCCTATCAGTTTGATGAAGAATGGCAGCAGGATGATAGCGGTTATTACGATCGTGAAAGAAACATTCTTGCCAACCCGGTTGTTTATCAGGACATGCTCATTGTTAATGATCGTTTTGGGATCATGTCTGCCTATTCGTATTCTGATTCCTGAGTGCTTCATCCATGAAACCTGTTATTGCCCTTGTCGGCCGTCCCAATGTTGGCAAATCCACACTTTTTAATCGCTTGACAAAAACTCGCGATGCGCTGGTTGCCGATCAGCCAGGTCTCACCCGTGATCGTAAATTCGGTGAGGGTAAGCTTGGAAAACACCCTTATATCGTTGTCGATACGGGTGGCTTGACCGGTGAAACCGACGGGGTTGAAGAATTAATGGAGGAACAATCCTGGTTGGCGATTGAACAGGCTGATAGCGTATTGTTTCTGGTTGAAGCCCGTAATGGTTTGACCCCAGAAGATCAATATCTGGCCAAGCGGCTACGTAAAACCGGCAAACACCTGATTCTCGTGGTTAATAAAATTGATGGTCTGGATGCTGAGATTGTTACCGCTGAATTTTACAATCTGGGTCTGGGCACGCCGTATGGTATTTCCTCCTCACACGGGCGCGGTGTTCCGGCGCTGATGGAGGCGGTGTTCGACAGTATGCCGCAGGATGAAAGTGATGAAGAGCTGAATGTTGCCTCAAAAGGCATAAAAATTGCCATCATCGGTCGGCCGAATGTGGGCAAATCTACCCTGGTGAATCGGATGCTGGGTGAAGAGCGGGTGGTGGCTTATGATTTACCTGGCACCACTCGTGATTCGATTTATCTGCCCTTTGAGCGTGATGGTCAGGATTACACTCTGATTGATACGGCCGGTGTTCGTCGTCGCAGTCGGGTCAACGAGGTGGTCGAAAAATTCAGCGTGATTAAAGCATTGAAGGCCATTGAAGATTCTAATGTGGTGATCATGTTGCTGGATGCAAGCGAAGGCATTACCGATCAGGATGCCAACCTGTTGGGTTTTGTACTGGATGCTGGGCGTGCGCTGGTGTTGGCGATTAATAAGTGGGATGGTCTGACGCACGATCAAAAAGATAAAGTGAAACGGGAACTGGACTATAAATTACCCTTCCTTAGTTTTGCCAAGACTCATTTTATATCCGCTTTGCATGGTAGCGGTGTTGGCGATTTATATACCTCGGTTGATCGCGCTTATGCTTCGGCAGTGAAAGATTTTTCCACCCCGGAGCTAACTCGCTTGCTGGAGGAGTTGGTGATCAAGCATCAGCCGCCACTGGCTAAGGGGCGTCGGATAAAGTTACGCTATGCACACCAGGGTGGAATTAATCCTCCTATTATTGTGATTCATGGTAATCAGACCTCAGCGGTTCCTGATGCTTATCGCCGCTACCTTATTAATGCCTTCCTTAAATACCTAAAGTTGGAAGGCACCCCCATGCGGCTCGAGTTCAAGAGTGGCAAAAACCCCTTCGCGGGCAGAAAAAACAAACTCACCTCCCGGCAAATGGAAAAACGTCGTCGTCTGCGTAAGTTTACTTCACGTAAAAATTGATTTATCTCACTTAATAATTGTTCTCACAGTAATAACATTAAAGTTAGTGTTATCACTGCCGACACTGCTCACTAGATATTAATTCCAACTTTTATTATAAGCATATTTACAGTTTGTGAATTTGTTCATGGAATTGTAATTGCACTTAGTCTACTTCAATTTCAATTGAAGGTGATTTGTTGTTAAAGTAGGTGAGATACACTTAGTTTAATTATCAAACTAATTTTTAGTTGGGAAAGAAAAAAACGGAGTAAACAAAATGAAAAAGCAGGTTTGGTCACTAATAACAGGATGCGCATTATTTGTGGGGGTACAGCC
>VAPK010977988.1_pt1 | contig 16459 bp, 15 predicted proteins | sample 3395031 | NCBI WGS metagenome assembly VAPK01 (sample SAMN08290443, study PRJNA428436) | hydrothermal vent metagenome | isolation source: Deep-sea hydrothermal vent chimney 1 | place: Pacific Ocean: Juan De Fuca Ridge
AGGCAACCAGTTGCTCATCGGCCTGACTCACCAGCTTCTCATAGACGGCATAGGACTGGCTGGTTGGCCGGGCATCCGCACTGCCGACAACGGGCGGCAATCCACTGATCTTCTCGAACAGCATCTCACGATAGTTCAAGCTGTCACCAGGTGATGTGAGTTCCCGCTGGACCAGCTTGCCCTCAACCACCGCCAGCTTGTCAACCAGCTCTCCAGCCAGCTTGGCTGCGGTAATAGCCCGCTTGCCCTTGACCGAACCAAGGCGAGTATCCCAGGCCTTCAGCTGCACACTCAGGCCGCGGATGGTGTTGACAGCAGTAGCAATCTCCGAAAGCTTGTCTTGAATCTGGCGCAGAAAGTCGAACTGTTCGGCTAGATCATCATCACTGGTGGTAACCCGCGGATCCTTTACCAGATCGAACTCCTGACTCATCGACCAGTCAGCAATGGTCAAGGTGGCGCTATACGTACCTGGTTTGGCCACTGGTCCACCTGGGCGAGCGTGATACTCGGTGTCCACCATCTTTACCCCACTGGGGTAGACCATGGGCCACTGGAAGCTGTTCATCCCCGCTTCAGCGGTGATATAGAGCCCACTCCGATCAGCCTTGTTGTCGGGAATGAGGCTGGAGAACGTGTCGACTTCTTTCCCGTCGGGACTGGTGATGGTCAGGGTGGCTTCGCCTTCGGGGGCTTCACCCAGGAAGTAGGTAATGCGAACGCCGCGTTTCAGATCCTCGCCAGCGTCAAGCACGCGCGTTTCCACGTGACCGGTTTCGGAATGGTCGAAGTAATAGGTGGCATTCTGACCGATGGTGACGTGATAGTTCTTGCCGCCAGGCGCCCCCCAGAACCCCGCGAACAGGTCTTCGGGGGTCCGAACCGCGTCACGCGGCTTGAGTAGATGGTTGTCCGCCTGAAGCAGGTCGTCTTGCATCTGATAGAGCTGGGTCAGATCGTCCAGAATCCAGATGGAACGGCCATGAGTTGCCACCACCAGGTCGGTGTCCTTGATCAAAATGTCATAGACCGGGGTGACAGGAAGGTTGGCTTGCAACGACTGCCACCTGGTGCCGTTGTTGAAGGAGACAAACAAACCAAGCTCGGTTCCGACATAGAGCAGGCCTGGACGATTTGGGTCTTCCCGGATCACTCGACAGAAGTCGTTAGCCGGCAGTCCCTTGTCGATCCGTCTCCACTTCTTGCCGAAGTTTGTTGTCTTGTACACATAGGGCGCGTAGTCGCCCATCTTGTGTCTGGCCACAGTCATGTAGACGGTGCCGGACTTGTGGGGTGACTCGGCCAGCATGGTGACTTGGGAGAACTTCGGGAGGTCTTCCGGTGTCACATTGGTCCAGGTTTCGCCATCATCATGAGTGACATGAACAAGCCCATCATCGGAGCCAGCCATGAGGGTGCCTGCCTTGTGGGACGACGCCATAAAGGAAAAGATGGTGGCGTACATTTCGGCGCCGGCAGTATCCATGGTCAGTGGACCAGAGACCCCCATGGTGTCGGGGTCGGCATAGGTCAGGTCGGGACTGATTGCCTCCCAGCTGTGGCCCTCGTTGGACGTACGAAACACCTTGTTGCCACAGGCATAGAGCACGTCAGAGTTTTGGGGCGAGAAAACAATCGGGTAGGTCCACTGGAAGCGAACCTCGGCCGTGTTGCCGTCATGGTAGGCCTCAGGCCAGACACTGATGAGCTGGATCTGCTTGGACTTGTGGTCATAGCGTTGCAAAGCATCACCGCCGCCGGGCGAGCTCCCAATGGCGCCGACGTAAACAATGTTCGGGTCCCCTGGTTTTGGGGCAACGTAGCCACTTTCCGCCGTACCGGGTGGGTAGCAGTCACCCCAGTTGATTGCGCCCTTACCCAGCGAGCTTGGCACGGCGATGCTGGAGTTGTCCTGCTGTGACCCATAGACAAGATAGGGGTACTGGTCATCGGTAGCGATGTGGTAGAACTGGGCCGTTAGCTGGTTGTAGATGGATGACCAGGACCTTCCAGCATTGAGCGACACGAAGGCTCCGCCGTCATCACTGCCGATCATGCGGTCCGGATTGTTCGGGTCGATCCACAGATCGTGGTTGTCGCCGTGCGGGGTGGCGAACTCTTCGAAGTTCTTGCCTCCATCGATAGAAACCCAGGCCTTCATATTGAAGACATAGACGGTGTCGGCATCAGTTGGGTGGGCAAAGACATGCTCGTAGTACCAGGGACGCCAGCCAAGCTCGGGCTTGGAGGAAACCTTCTCCCAGGTCTCGCCCATGTCATCAGATCGGTAGAGGCCACGCTTGCGGCCTTCGGCTTCGATCATGGCGAAGACGCGGCCAGATTGGGCTTGAGAAACCGAGACGCCGATCTTGCCCAGCGTGCCTTCGGGCATGCCCTTGTTGGTGCTGATGTTCTCCCAGGTGTCGCCGCCGTCGCGTGAGCGCCACAGTCCACAGTCTGGGCCACCACTGTCGATGGACCAGAAGGTCCGTCGGGTCTGCCACATGGTGGCAAACAAGATGCGAGGGTTGTTTGGATCGAGGGAGACATCAACCGCGCCAGCGGCATCGCTGACGTGCAGGATCAGCTCCCAGTTTTCGCCGCCGTCGGTTGAGCGATACAGGCCTCGTTCGGGATTGTTTTTCGACATGTGTCCAAGAGCGGCAACATAGACAATGTCGGGGTTATCAGGATGAACGCGGATTTCGCCGATGTGGCGTGATTCCTCCAGGCCCATATGTTTCCAAGTAGCACCAGCGTCAGTCGACTTGTAGACGCCGTCTCCGTGACTGACATCAATGCGGATAGTTGACTCACCGGTACCGGCGTAGATCACGTTCCCGTCCGATGGGGCAACAGCCAGAGCACCAATGGAGGAGGCAGTAAAGAAACCGTCGCTGACGTTCTCCCAGTACTGACCAGCATCATCAGTTTTCCAGACTCCACCAGCGCACGCGCCGAAATAGAAGACCGACTGCTTTTGTGGGTCGGCGGCAACAGCGACAACACGGCCGCCACGGGTTGGGCCGATACAGCGATACCGGATCTTGCTCAAGAACTTCGGATCGATGCTGGGGGTGCGCTTCGTTGCCATCGCTGTACCTTCTTGTCTCAATTGAGCGGACCCCTCGATTGTGCCCCATCTCCGCCGCCGGGTCGAAATCTTGGAACAAGTTTCAGACCCTGCACTGGGATCGGCGGTCGCGATGAGTTCTGAGTGTCAGGATGCTGAGGGCCGCGCCAATAAGTGAGTGATGCCATCAATCTCGACGGGCTCAAAACCCATGCTCTCCCAGAACGGGGCCGCCGCCTCTGATGCTCCTGCGTTGCATGTCAGGGTGTTGCTATGGCCAAGACCAGTATCGATGAGTCGAGCAGCCAGAGATCGGGCGACTCCACGGCGGCGCCAGGCGGTCGAGACAAAAAAGCGTCGAACGCGCATCGCCCCAGGAACATGCGGACATTGTGTCAGGCCACCAACTCCAACAATTTTTGTACCGCTGCGGGCCACCAGCACCGACTCGCCCGGCTGTCCGTAGCACTCGCTTGTGTCCGCCCATTTCGACACCAGCACAGACACATTCTGGATGCCTTCGGCTCGCGCCTCATCGGCCAAGCCCATCAGCCCCTCAGGGAGGTGAGGTGTACCATCTTCGATGACAAACGATTCCACCCAGGGAGACTAGATCACCAACGAGGACAGCCTCTCCATCGTGGGAACCAACAAGCCGGTCCGAACGTCAAAGGACAATGAAGCAACGCATGGCTACCCAAGAAACGACAACCGGCTGGCATCGTAGGCGCATGCTAATGATCGGGTCTGCCCTGTTTCTTGCCGCGTGCAGTTCTGGCGGAAACACGCTGCGACCAAGCAACGAAGCCAGCAACTCAACAGTGGCTGAATCGACCTTTGATGGGGAAGGTTCGGTTTCCGTCCCCTTTGAGGTTTTGGCCGAAGACTTGCCGGTTGGACAGCCGTACAACGTGGCCACAGTCACTGACGCTGGAGCGTATGCGCTCCTCGACCTCGACACCCCAACAGTCAACTTCGATACCCACGTTGTTCTCCTGTTCGATCTGGCCGAATCCAGCACGCCTGATTGCTGGTTCCAGCCGACGTCACTCCTCGTATTCGACAAGCCTCAGGAACGTCTCTACCCCCTTGTACTGATGAGCGGGCAGACCAACGTCAATGATCTGGTGGGTTGCGACGAGGACTCCAACCCTCACCGAATTGTCTTGTCTGTTGCCAGAAGTGACCTTCCGCCCACGTTCTCACTCTGGATCGATGGCGACGACCCACCAGGGTGTTGCGAAGAACAGTTGCTTGTCGTTGCTGAGGGAGAACTAGCTGAACTTGACTCGAGTTTCCCGCCTCTTACTGAACAGGGAATACTTGCCATCGGCGAGACGCGTGCCATCAGCGTTTCAACTCATTGCGGAGTCAATCCGATCATTCGCCCAATGGACGGATCCTTGTGGACAGCTGTGGACCCATCGGTGATGTTCGGCATTGATCCAATGCCAATCGGATGGGCCCGTGATGAGACTCAGGTCATTCGTCTCGCCATCGAACGGACCGGAGAGGACTCCCTGCTTGCCACCGCGCTGGGTACCAACGTCTCTGTCGAGTACGAACGGTCGACGATGGCCTTTGGCTGCGACTAGAGGCATTTCTTGCTTGAAGACCGAGCGCTCATCAGACATTTCGGTCCATAGCGAAAGGTGCTTGGTCTACGATGCGGGCTATGGCAACGGCATCCACAGCAGCCGAGCTGGCAAAGTTTGGCTCCTTGTTGGCTGTCCCGTCGCGGGCGGAGATCTTGTGCGCCTTGATGGACGGCCGGGCTTACACCGGCAACGAGCTGGCGCGACATGTCGGCGTCGCACCATCGACGGTCAGCGAGCATCTATCCAAACTCTTAGATGGTGGCATCGTCGCCATGGAAGCACAGGGTCGCCACCGCTACTGGCGTCTTGCCAGCGACGAGACGGCTCAACTCCTTGAGGCGCTCGGAGCCGCCATTTCTGTTCCTAACCCTCCCAAGGCCCCGGCCGAGCTCAGTTACGCCCGAACCTGTTACAACCACCTGGCTGGCGAGTTAGCGGTGAGGCTGTATCGGCAACTGCGTGCCCAAGGCCATCTGGTCGAAGAAGAGGGCCATGTTAACATCATGAGCTCGGGCCTCGAACTCTTTGCGTCGATCGGGATGGACATCAACACAATTTCCGCCAACCGTATGGCGGCCCGGCCATGTCTGGACTGGACCCAGCGCCAGCATCATCTCGCCGGAGCAGCAGGAACAGAGCTTCTCAAGGCCCTCTTCGCCAACGACTGGATCAAGAAGGGCCCCCGACCCCGAAGTATCCGAGTCACCGAAGCTGGTCGAAACACGCTCCCCTCAGTCTTCCAGGTGCCGAACCTGTCACACCCCTGAGCAGAAATCTGCAACACTGGACTGACCAGCTGCGGGCACCGTCCTAGAGTTGCGCATAAACAACTTGCAGATTGTAGGACTTGCAGGTAGTATTCACGAGATGTGGGAAGTCGAATACACGGACTCCTTTGAACGATGATGGAACATCCTGACGGTGTCCGAACAAGACCGTATCAATGGTGCTGTAAAGCTTCTCATGGAACATGGGCCGGACTTAGGCCGCCCGGTCGTAGACACAATGACTAGCAGTCGCCATGCCAATATGAAGGAACTCCGTGCCGGAACGACGCGCACCCTGTTCGCCTTCGATCCTCGCCGCGCAGCAATCCTACTCATCGGCGGCGACAAGTCTGGCCGATGGAAACAATGGTATGTCTCGGCAATACCCGAAGCCGATGATCTTTACGACTTACACCTACAGACCCTGCTCGACGAAGGAATGAACTGATGACCAAGAAATTCAAGGACCTAGTCGCTGACATCGATGCAGACCCAGTACGACGAGCACGAGTCGATGCGTACCGCGAGGAGATGGAGAGCGAGATCGTGGCCTACAAGCTTGCCGAACTTCGCAAGTCTCAAGGCCTGGACCAGACTGAACTCGCCGAGCGAATGGGCATGACTCAAGCAGGAATCTCCACACTGGAACGCTCTGCCGATCCAAAACTCTCAACCCTGACCAAGTACGCCAAGGCGCTCGGTGGAACGATCCACGTCTCGATCGAAATCAATGGAGAGCAACAAGAGTTGGCCGTATAGGCGAGTTTGTGGGTTCGCTTCTCATCGTCACTGGGCCACGGGTTCCATGGTTTCTTGATTCCTTTACCCAAGCGGCTGCCGTCTAGCTCCTGGACTATGTGATCTTGCTTCCACCGGTGAACGTATGCGTTGAACGTGTTCGCAATCGAGATGGGCATGGCTTCACCGATGAAGCGGCAACTCGGTCAATGCATGCCGAGTTCAGTGCAGGGGAGATTCCCACACGGCACGTCATCGGCTCAGCCGAGGACTCGCTTCAACTGGCTGAACCAATAGTGAGCCTTCAGACAAGCGGCACAATTCAGTATCGCATTCCGTGACTCACACGTGAACTAGCTGTCGGAGCGGCCCTTCCAGAGGTCTGATGCCCGGGACTTGAGGTGGGGCATCATGCCGTTCAGGTCGGTCACTCCGTGCTCGGCGGCAGCTCGGATAACGGCAAGCCTCAGGTTTAGTCGACGATCACTTCGGGCCATGTTGACCGCGGTTGTTGCTGCCGCGCCCAGTTTCTTTGGGGAATTATCAACCCGTGGGCGTCCACTACCAGCCGATGATGGCGAAACGAACGAACCCTTGTGCCAGCCATGACGGCGAGCGATGGCTGAGATACTCAACCAAGGCCGCTCACTGGACAGTCCCAGCGGATTACCTGGCCATTCTTCCAAGAACGTACCCGAGTACTCCTTCAGGCTTTGTGTTCCGGTCGCACCCTCATAGCCAGCACGCAAGGCGGTTTCTGCCTTGGACTTGGCCGCCAGCGAACCCAGCGAATCGGGTGAAACCTTGAGAATCTTGGCCACCTCATCTAAGCCAATACCTCGCCCCAAGAGTTGTTCGGCCAGCATGAGATCAGTGTCGGTAATAGCCATTCGACCACCCTAGCTGACGAACCAGTTGGGGCATAGGCGGCGCTTAGGGGCTATATGCCCTAATAGCTCAACCACTAACCAAGATCGAAGCGATAGACGTTGGTTTCTCGCTGCACAAAGCCAATTCTTCGGTACAGCCGGTTAGCGGCCTCCCGGCTCGGACGAGAAGTTAAATCGACGGTCTTGGCCCCGGCGTCTCGAGCCCGGTCCAAGGCAACCTCATTCAAGAGTCGGCCAACACCCTTACCGCGGGCTTCGCCATCAACAACAACATCTTCGATCCAAGCTCGGATACCGGTGGGTATGGGGAAAACTACCAAGGTCAAGCTGCCATAGAGATAGTCGTCTTCTTCAGCAACCAGCAAGGCACACGCTGGCGAGTCAACGATCGATTGGAGCTTTTCCGCTGTCGGCGGTGGGTTCGACGACGACAATTGTGGGATCAACCGGGCGAAGGATTCAACCAACTCCGGAGTTACGACGGTGACCTCAGAAATCTGCACTCTGACAGTATGGTCCCATCTCATCAACGACGAAACGCACCCCCAGATAGTGTGACCCCAATGGATCACCTTCAGTGGACCGACGAACGACCAATTCTGCGCAATCCCATCCTCGTTGTTGCCTTCGAGGGGTGGAACGATGCTGGCGATGCAGCCTCAATTTCGGCTCGCCAAATTGCCGAGCACTACAACACAAGCGAATTCGCAACCATCGACCCCGAGTCGTTCTACGACTTCTCCAGTAGTCGTCCTCTGATACGGCTCAACGAGGACGGCGAACGCTATGTGCAATGGCCAACCAATAGCTTCTCTGCGGCCGTCATCCCCGACGCTGACCGAGATCTCATCGTCCTCAACGGTGTCGAACCCGAGTTGCGCTGGCGAACATTCAGCGAACAGGTCACCAAGCTTGCCCTGGAATTCAATGTTGATATTGCCGTAACCGTTGGTGCGCTCATCGCCGACGTCACCCACACTCGCCCAACCACGGTGTACGGCACCAGCTCTGACACCGACCTTTGCAAACGTCTCAGCCTTGAGCCATCCAGCTATGAAGGCCCCACCGGTATTGTCGGTGTACTGAACGAAGCCCTGCAGCAGTCTGGTATCACCTCAATGTCGTTGTGGGCCACCGTCCCCAGCTATGTCCCCCACGCCCCGGCCCCTCGGGCCGCTCTCGCACTGCTTGACCGGCTTAGCCAGGTTCTCGATGCACCAATCCTTCGACCAGACCTGGTTGAGCAGGCTGCCGAGTACGACTCCCAACTCAATGAGCTGATCTCTCAAGACGATGAGACCCGTCGCTATGTCACAGATCTCGAAGAGCGCTACGACACGGCCCTGCGGTCTGACTCCAGCGACGGGATGATTGAGGATCTCGAGAACTTCCTCCGCGACCAGTAGCTGGACCAGGGTAGGTACTGAATAGCAACTGGCTTTGTCGATCTATTCTTCGTCGCCCATGGCGTCCTGAAGGGCCAGTTTCAGCTCTTCTAGCATGCCCTCATCTGCAATCTTCTCACCGTGAACGTCACGAAGATAGAAGCAGTCAACTACTTCGGGCCCAAGGGTCTGAACTTTGGCGCTACGAATCGTCAGTTCCAACTCATTGATCGCTCGCGTCAATCGGAACAGCAATCCAATTGTGTCCGGGGCATGCACATCAACAACAGTGGCCCCTTCGGAGATGGTGTTGTCAACATTGACCAACCGGCGAGCAGGTTCCGCCGCCAACCGTCTGCGGTAGCGGTGATAGGCCTTGGCTCGTTTGGCCACCCGCGCCGTCAAGGCCAGCTGACTATCCAAAGCGAGATGGACCAGGCCAGTGACCTTGTCCCAGTCAACGGGCCCACTGTGTGGTTCTTGCACGATGAACTGACAAACCGCCATGCCATCATCGTCACTAAATGCTGCGGCATCCAACACCTCAAGACCACTCAAGGCAACGACCCCAGCCACCCGACCAAAAAGCCAATCCACGTCCTTGGCAATGACCGTGAGCTTGGTCCGCTTGCCGACAATCGACTGCTCACCCAGAGCCATCATGGTCAGCAGCTTCTCTCCGGGAAAATCTGGCGTCACCTCGTCTACTTCTCCGCCAGCCAACACATGGCTGGTCCTGGCAACCAGGTCCTGTATGAGACCAGCCTTCCACGAACCCCAGGCCGATGGACCAGTGGCAATCGAGTCAGCCTGAGTCAGGGCGGCCAGGAGGAATAAGAAGTCCTCAGTTCGCACCGCGGCAGCAACGGCACGAATCGTCCCAGCATCAGAAATATCTCGTCGGGTGGCAACATCAGGCAAGAGCAGGTGATGACGGCATAGGTCGATCAGCACACCGACATCGCTAGGCGGATATCCCATCCTTGTACCAATAGTGGCGATCAACTCCATCCCGACTTCGGTGTGATCACCGGTCAGCCCCTTGCCAATGTCATGCAGCAGGGCTCCGACAACAAGAAGGTCCGGGCGGGCAACATCTTCAATCAGCTCAGCCGCATTGGCCGCTGCTTCCACCAGGTGCCGATCAACGCTGTAGGTGTGCAGCACATTGCGCTGAGGCTTCGCCTGCACATCCTTCCACTCCGGAATCAGTCGAATCATCAGCCCGAAGTGATCCAGGTCTTCAACAACTGGAATAGCGCTGTGGCCAGCCATGAACAGGCCAGCGAACAGATCTCTGGCCTTCTCCGGCCAAGGCACTGGTAGATCCAGGGCGTAGTCGCGCAGATGACGCAGCGTGCGTCGCCCAATGGCGTTGCCAGTCCGGGCCGCGGCTTCGGCTACTCGTAGTATCGACAGCTCATCAGAATCAGGGGAGATCTCTGGTCGAAGCTCAACTTGGGCATCGACCAGTTCTAGCTGCGCACTGATTGGTACCGGATGGCTTCTTCGCTCAGGAAGGATGCGCTTGCGGGACCAGCGGCGCCACGCCTCATCGCTATACCAGGCAATACGTCTGGCGCCTTGAGCCAGTCGATACATCAAGACTTGGCCGTCACTGTCGCCAAGGGCTTCGGCTACACCATCTTGGTCATCGAGCGACAATACATCACCAGGCCGTCCGCGGAGCCGGTGAAGCTCGACCCGCACTTCGGTCAGCACCCGGGCCTCGTTGTGAAGCTCACTCAATGAGACACTGGCGAATCCTGGGCAAGCCCGTTCGGCCCAAGCCAGAGTGTGCAGGTCACGGAGACCTCCTCGACCTTCCTTCAGTTCAGGTTCGATAGTGAAGGCAACGTCACTTACTTGGAAGTGACGACTCACAACTCGTTCACTTAGTCGTTCCATCATCTCATCGACGTGCTCGCTCCAGAGCGTCTCGGTCGCCTCCTGCATCTCACGGAATAAGGCAAAGTCGCCGGCTATGTAGCGGCAGCTCATCAGGGCTGTTGCGTGATCCAGCTCCTTCATCGCCAGTTCAATCGATTCCTCGATCATGAAGAGGCCATGCCCGAGCTTGATCCCTCGATCCCAGACCGGATACCAAAGCTTCTCTGCTATTTCGTCAACACCATCTTGCCCACGATGCATCAGCATCACGTCAAGGTCGCTGTATGGCCACAGCTCACCCCGTCCGTACCCACCGATGGCGATGAGGGCGACATCCTCTTCAGCCAGGTCCGACCCAACCAACGCCTGAGCAAACAACTCACGAAACCACGCATCAGCGGCAGCACGATGCGCGTGCACGTACTCCCAACCCTTTAGGTCAGGGTCATCAAAAAGGATTGTCTTCTTGTCCACTATTCGCCCCTGTTCATCACGTTATTCGGCCCTTCGGCGCTGAATATGGATGTGTGCTTTTGCCGCCCCCCAAAGGAGGGACGCCTGTTGAACCTCATCTCCGAAGTCACCATAACTAGCGGGAGTCAGGTCATAGCAGTCCTCTGGGTGGAGCCGGGCTGCATCTCGGTCTCGATTGACAGGGGGCACACCGGCTTGATGCAGGATCTTTGTCACCAGAGGAACAGTTTGGCGGAGGATGGTCAGCGGGGTTGTCCGTTGCTGGTCAATGTCTTGATCAAGGAAGCTGCGGAGTTGGATCATCAGATGGGTTGAGGCCTCACGTTCTGCGGCCTCAGTTTCTGACTGCAGCTCGAGGAGCTGGTCTGGGTCCAGGAATCTTCCAAGCGACTCTCGGATCCATCGTGGCAGCCCAATAGCGACCTGATTCGCCAGATCTTCGGCAAAGGCCAACAACCGTTCCTGGTCCGATGTAGTTGCTGCTTGGGAGTCCACGTGAGTGGAGGGTGCATTTGAAGGGTCTGTCACTGATCCCAAGTTCCTAGCCGTACTCACTACTTACCGCCTGGCGAATGGAGAGTTCAATTCGACGACGCTTCCGATCCACCGATAACACCTTTACCCGAATCTCCTCACCCGGGGTCACGACTTCTTCGGGAGCCGATACTCGATACTCGCTCATCTCTGAGAGGTGAACAAGACCTTCAACACCACCAACATCGACGAAGGCACCAAAGTCGACGAGCCTGGTGACCGGACCAGTCACAACCTCGCCGACGGGAACAGCGGCAAAGGGATCCTCCGTGAGCTGTCGAATAGACAACGACACTCGTCGTTTCTTCACCTTCACATCAAGGATCTTGACCAAGACCTCGTCGCCAACACTCAAGGCGTGCTTTGGGTGCCCGACTCTCTTCCAGGACAGCTCCGACAAATGGACAAGACCAGTGACGCCACCGAGATCGACGAAGGCCCCATAGTCAACCAAGGAGGCAACTGTTCCCTGTCGTTCTTCCCCGACCGTTAAGCCAGTGAGAAGGTCATGGACTTCCTTGCGCTGTTCCTTCAACAAGAGCGATCGGCGAGACAAGACCAGCCGCTCCTTTGCGACGTCAAGTTCCAAGACCTTGAGCTGGATGGTCTGATCCTTGAAGCTCGCCAGGTCAGTTGTTGGTTCAAGGCTCAGGTGTGAGGACGGCACAAATCCTCGTACCCCAACGTCAACGACTAGACCATTCTTGCTAACACCGGTCACTTTTGCTGACACTGGTTCATGGGCTTCAGCAGCAGCCACAATCTTGTCCCAAGCCTGCTTCTTCAGGGCCCAGGAACGGGATAGGACTACCCGTTGCTGAGGGTCCTCTCTGGCCAGAATGGCACCCTCGGCCCGGTCACCGACGTTGAAGATTGTGGTTGGGTCTGAGCCTGCCTCATCAATATTGCGTCGATTGATTACCGCCTGGCGGCCATCATCGAGCTTGAGCACAACTTCATCGACCGAAACCGCACCAATGAGGCCGCCTACGATCTTTCCCGAATCACCAGTAACAACCTTGACGCCACCGGGGGTCGCTGCGGGCGGCGGAACTGAAGCGGCCGTATCGCCAATGGACGGGGCCGTATCGCCAACCGACGGAACTGATTCCGGAATGATCGAGGAGGGTACGTCGGTCACCGCCACAGCTTCAATAGGAGCTTCCGGTTCTGCCACCTCCGTCGGCTCGGCCTCGGCTCCTGGGTCTTGGGTCGCACCGTCGGAAAGCTCAGTCACATCAAGGAGAGTAGGCCGCACTCGGGTCCCGCGTCACCTCAATCCAGGATCAGCCCCACCAGTCGGCCATGGGACTGTCAGCCAAGATGGTCTCAATCTCGTCAATCTCATCAATCGAAAGAGACTGTCTCCAGGCCGAAGCGACCTGTTTCGGGTCAAGCTTGCCCCACACTGACTCTTCCAATCCTTGCTCAACCAGTGCCGAGACATCCGGCGTCCATTCGAGCCCAAACAGCTCATAAGCCGCCTTGGCGTGAGGCATTGGATCGCTCGTCATTTCTTCGAATATAATCCGCATGAACTTCGGGTTTTCCGCTCCGGACTCCTCGATCGATTCATTGACAAAACGCCACATCCATGTCTGGCTAGCCACGTGGCCCATCTCGTCGATCGACCCAAATCGCTCCCTCCAAACCTCGTCATCAGCGGCGATTGATCGCAGGTGGGCCCGGGTCAGCGCAAGCTCAGATTCCGGGTCGGACTTCGCTAGAAAACGCTTGGCGAACGAGGCATAGCGGCCACACGGGTGCCGCACAATATTGATGACAGGGACGTCCTGACGCTCTCCCAGTATCCACTGGACTAGGAGCGGAACCTGGTTGACCTTGATAATTGTGTACGCCTTTGCCAACTCTTCGGAACTTCCAAGAATTGACGGCAGGCTCCAGATATGTCCGTCCAGCTCGCGCAAGATTGTCTTTCCCAACAGACTCCGGACCTTTGGCCGAGCCATGAGTGGCGGCAGTCCGGCCTTATGGGCCCAGTCGTGCAGATAGTGCTTGTTGACCTTGAGTCGGTGGTCACGTTCGCCAGTGGTCATGCAAGTCTCGCTCGCCACGGAGTCCCAAGATTTACTCAGCTTGTCACTATCAGCCAGCCTCCACAATGGGGGAAGCCTCTCAAATGGAGAACCGGGGATGACGTTTGGCTCGTTGCGACAAAAGGTCTCTCGGGACGCGTCAAGTACGTCCAACACCCAGTTCGTTCCCGAACGCCCTTGACCAGTGACGATCGCGTACCGACTCAACACCCAACTCCGTTCATTTCACTTTCCTCCACAGAAAGGACTCAACCAAGTCATCCACAACCCTAAGACTCGCGCAACCCTGACATGTGGGGCAAAACACCCAGCTACTAGGCCCAAAGACCTAGTGTGCCGGACGAATGCCGTCTCGGCTTTGCTAGTCGACGGGGCTGTACCAGGTCGAGCTTTCCCCACGGGCGAAACCCAGCATCGTCAGACGAGCCCGCCTGGCAGTTGCGACAGACAGCGATGATCCTCCTGACACCGCAACCAGGGCACTGAAACCAGCGGCCCACGCCTTCTGCACCATCTCAAAAGACGCTCGCCCGGTCACAAAGAGCGCTAGATCCAGAGCAGGCAACTCGCCGTCAAGCAGGTGCCGCCCGATGACCTTGTCGACAGCATTGTGCCTACCAATGTCCTCCCGAATGCTCAACATGTTTCCCGCCCGGTCAAAACTGGCCGCAGCATGGGATGCCCCGGTTATCTCGAACAGCTTCTGATGAGGCGCTGCTCGCTCCGGAAGTGACTGGAGTACTCCGATGTCCCACGGCTCATAGGGAGGGAGAACTCGAAGTCGTTCCGTTAGTTCGCCAATGGCCTCGACGCCGCAAATGCCGCAAGAGGAAGAGATGGACCCCAGGCGAGGGGTTGGCTCAGGGGCCTTGCCTCCCGTTTCGACGGTGACAACATTGAAATCGGAGTCTACCGGTGCGCTCGTGCCGCAATAGCGGATCCCGGTGACTACTGCACCACCAAGAACTCCTTCAGTTAGGCAGAACCCGGCTGCAAGCTCAAAGTCGTTGCCGGGGGTTCGCATGGTTGAACTGATCTGAGTTCCGTCCAGCTGAATGACCATGGGCTCTTCGACCAGAAGATTATCCGGTATTCGACGAATGCCGGACTGATCAACTCGTCGGCTAATCAGCGACTGGGTTCGGGATCTCACCATGGCTGAGGATTCTAGAGGAAACAAAAATGGACCGGCCGACGGGGGTAAACCCGTCGGCCGATGTTTCCCGGTTCCCGCCAAGAATTGTCCTTTGTGTGGAAAGGAGTCAGACAGCCTCACCACGACACAAGTAGTTTCGGCAGCATCTGCCCAGTTCCTAAGCCAAATAGTCCAAACGACCGCCAGGATGAGTCAGTCGTATCACTCACCGACCCGAATCCGCTCACAGTTCGATGACAAAAGGCACACGAAGGGGGCTACTCCCGCAGTCTGTCGACTGACTATTGACGGCCTAGCCACTCGGTGACCACGTCACCAACCAGCTCAACAGTCCTGGTCATGGCCGCATCATGGCCGAACTGCTCAGTGAGTGACACGACATCTATCCCGTCGGGGATCTCGACCAACGGATCTCGATCACCAACAATGGCCAGGGTCTCGCATCCTTCGTTGCCAGCCCAGCGGGCGACACCACCAACGACCTTGCCGCTGAAGGACTCGGCATCTAAGTAGCCTTCACCGGTCACAACCAGATCTGCGTCCGCACACAGCAAATCAAAGTCCAGTGACTCGGCCAAGACATCAAAGCCCGATTCCATCCGTCCCCCAACAGCAAGCAATCCACCGGCTAGGCCTCCGGCAGCCCCAGCCCCAGCAATGGTCGAAACATCGAAGTCATAGTCTCGCTGGTAGGCCATCGCCAGTTGTTCCAGTCGCCGGGTCAGCAGCCTTACCTGAGCTGGGCTGGCCCCCTTCTGTGGGCCGAACACTTTGGCTGCATCGACAAACTGGGTTGACACGTCGGCGGCAACAACGAGATCCACCCGCTTCAGTGCAGCCTTGGACGGCAAGGCTCGAAGCGCTCCCCCGCCACCATCAGTGGTGGCCGAACCGCCCATCAGTATGTGGATAGTCCTTGCTCCCAGCGACATCGCCCGATCAATCAGCTCGCCGGTTCCAAACGTGTCCGCCCGTAGCGGATCGTTGCCTTCCTTGCCGCCGGCCAGCAGCAATCCGGAGGCTTGGGCCATCTCGATATAGGCCACTGCTCCGTCCAGCCGCCATCCTGCGTCGACTGGATCCCCGAGGGGCCCAGCAACGGTGGCAATCTTGTTCGCTCCTCCGAGCACAGCAAGCGAGCCTTCACCCCCATCAGCCAGGGGAGCCTTCGTAGCCAACCAACCATTCGATGATGCCGCGGCAGCCGCCCCGTCCACTAGTTCCCGAGCGGTGGCAGTGCCACGGAACTTATCAAAGGCGAAAAGCACGCGGGGCATGTCAGCGAATAGTTCGGCTAGATATTGATGACGCCGTCGTTGCCGACCCGCACAATAACGTCTGCACCCTGTGTGTCCTCAATAGGAGAATCGTTGGGATCAAAGGCGAACACGGTTGTCTCGACTGGCACACCAAAAGCAGCGGCGACAGCTTGGGCCTCAACTTCGAATCCTTCGGCGTAGAGAATCACCGACTTAGCGGGGCTCTTGGCATTGTCGGGAGTAGCCGTTGCATAGCCCAACCCAGACAACATGTCGCTACCGCGACCCGCTACTCCGTTCAGACCGGCTCCGTTGAGGACAAGAACCAATACTTCAGCCGGAGCCCGAGGCCCTGTTGGCTCGGCCGCGGTGGTGTCAGAGGTTCCAGGATCGTCTTCGCCATCAACTGTTGTGACCGCTCCAACCGCAGAGTCATCAGCTTGGATAGTTGTGGTCGTTGTGTCATCCTTGCCAAGCGGAGCAACCGCATCGTTGGAATTCAGCCCCTTGGTCATCAGGAGGGCCCCAACAATGACGGCCAAGACGACTACCGCGATACCGCGACCAGCATTTGCTCCAGCTGACTTTCCGAAACCGCCACCCGCCTCGTGCGCCCCTACTGCCATGTGTGCTCTCCA
>VAPK010024180.1_pt1 | contig 16454 bp, 18 predicted proteins | sample 3395031 | NCBI WGS metagenome assembly VAPK01 (sample SAMN08290443, study PRJNA428436) | hydrothermal vent metagenome | isolation source: Deep-sea hydrothermal vent chimney 1 | place: Pacific Ocean: Juan De Fuca Ridge
GTATCTGAAAGTTTACGAAATGATACCTTACGTTTATTCGATATCAAAAAAGAGATTGAAGTGATTTATAATTTTATTGATTTTGAGAAATACCCAGGAATTGATGATGTAGATTGTAAACGAGGTACATTAGCTAATGATGATGAAAGAATTATTGTACATGTAAGTAATTTTAGACCAGTAAAACGCATTAAGGATGTCATTACTATTTTTGCCAAAATTCAAAAAGAGATTCCTGCTAAACTACTAATGGTAGGTGATGGTCCGGAAAGAGAACATGCAGATATATTAGCAAAAGAATTAGGAGTTAGAGATCAGATAGTTTTTTTAGGAAATAGCAATGAAGTGAATAAGATTTTATGCTATGCTGATCTGTTTTTATTACCTTCAGAAACTGAAAGCTTCGGACTCGCAGCCTTAGAAGCCATGGCAGCAAAGACGCCGGTTATCTCTTCAAATTCAGGTGGTTTACCCGAAGTAAATGTACATTCAGTAACCGGATTTACTAGTAATGTTGGCGATACTGATGATATGGCAAAAAATGCTATTTATATATTAGAAGATGAAGCTAGATTGCAAGAGTTTAAAGTAAAAGCACAAGAATTTGCTAAGCAGTTCTCAATTGAGAATGTATTGCCCTTATACGAAGAAGTGTATAGAACTATTAAAGTTGGGTGTTGTTAAATAATGAGGTATAAATGTATCATTTTTGATTGTGATGGAGTATTGGTAGATAGTGAAGCCATTTCAAATAAAGTATTGGTTGATATGTTTAAAACTGTTGGATATCATATAGATATTGAAACTGCTATTGATCAATTTTCTGGACTAGCCTTAAAAAATGTTTTTGAGTTTATAGAAAAAGAAATAGAAAGGAGTTTGCCAGATAATTTTGAAACTACTTACAGAAAACAATCATATCAAGCTTTTAAAACTAATTTACAACCTATTAAGGGTGTACATAGTCTATTGGAAAGAATTACTATTCCTTTTTGCGTAGCTTCAAGCGGCCCTCTTAAAAAGATAAAATTGAATTTGACTACAACTAATCTTATAAATAAGTTTGAGGATACTATTTTCAGTTGTTATGAAATTAATAATTGGAAACCTGCACCAGATATATTCTTACACGCTGCAAAAGTTATGGGATTTCAACCAAGTGAATGTGTTGTTATAGAAGATAGCCTAGCTGGAGTTACAGCAGCAAAAGCAGGTGGATTTGATGTGTATGTACTACAAAATGAGAGCAATAAAAAAACATTAAAAAATGTTGATGTGCCAATATTTACCAATATGGGTGAGTTAGATAGTTTATTAGAAGGTTAACTACTATAATAATCCAACCCCTCTACAACTAGTTCGGTAGGTGCAGTAGCATTGATAACAAAATCAGAGATATCTTTTAATAAAATATATCGAATAGAACCATTGATATTCTTTTTATCATGCTTCATCAAATCTAAAATTGCAGTATAATGTTCAGTTGCTATAACTATTTTTCCAAATGTTTTATGAATATATTCTTTTAAAGCAGATAATTCTGACAGAGGAAAATCATGCAGTTTGTGAGATAGATATGCTTCAATTACCATCCCGATAGCAACAGCTTCACCATGTGTTAAATTTTCTAATGTAGTATGCTCTAAAAAGTATGATTCAATAGCATGCCCAACAGTATGCCCATAGTTTAATACTTTTCGTAAATTTTCTTCTTTTGGGTCTTGTAAAACTACATTATTTTTTATAGTGATTGACTTATAGATAATAGCATTTAACTTACTGATATTTTTCCAGTTATCTTTTTTTACTTCATCTAAAAGGTTACTATTAAAAGTCAATCCGTATTTAATAATTTCAGCTACTCCAGAGCGCATTTCCCTATCAGATAATGTTTGTAAATAATTACTATCGATGAGTACCATTTCAGGACTAGAGAACATGCCTATTAAATTTTTTAAATTGTCTAAATCCACTCCCGTTTTACTTCCAACTGAAGCATCAACCATACTTAATAAAGTAGTAGGAATATTGATAAATTGGATACCTCTTTTAAAAGTAGAGGCTACAAAACCACCAAGATCAGTTACCATACCACCACCAAGGTTAATCATTATACTTTTTCTATCTGCTCCTAAATCGGTTAGTTTTTTCCATACAGCAACACAAGTCGTAATATTTTTATGTGTTTCACCTGCTTTGATTTCAATGACTTTAACTTCTTTTTTAATTGATAGGTTATTTAGAAACTCAGCATAACAATGCTTATGTGTATTTTCATCAACCAACACAAAAACTGTAGATATCTGATCACTAGATAGATAATCATTTAGTTGTTGATATGCATCTTCATTGAAATGGATAGAGTAGCCCGTTGATTGAATAGAAGTCATGTACTAAATTTACTATTAATTAATTATTGCGAATTTATTGAAAAAATAGTTTGCTTACCTATCTTTGTAAAGAGAATTATTATAAGTTTCCTTTAAAATTATTTTACAAATGCATAAAATATTTGAAGATACACAAACGGCTTTTGCCTTAAAATCTGACACTGAGTTAGATAGAGCCTATTTTCTATTTAAGATGATTCAAAGCGAACCATTGGTGCGTATTGGTACTGCTATTACAAACTTTGCATTGAAAGCACATATGCCTGTTGAACATTTAATCAGAGCATCCGTTTTTGACCATTTTTGTGGAGGTATTACTGAAGAAGATTGTTTACCAACCATTGCAAATATGTTTACTAAAAACGTGCATGCCATTTTAGATTATTCCGTTGAAGGAAAAGAAGAAGAAAGTCAGTTTAATTTAGCATTAGAAAAGACATTGCAGAATATTGATTTCGCACAAGAAAAACTGAGTATTCCCTTTGCTGTCTTTAAACCTACCGGTTTTGGTAGATTGAGCCTATATCAAAAAGTAACAGAAAATAAAACCTTATCGGATGAAGAACAAGTAGAATGGAATACAGTGGTTAAGCGATTTGATACTGTATGCAAGGCTGCACATGATAAAAATGTTCCTTTGTTGATAGACGCTGAAGAAAGTTGGATGCAAGGAGCTGCTGACGATTTAACGGAACAAATGATGTTAACATATAATAAAGATAAAGCAATTGTATTCAATACATTACAAATGTATAGACATGATAGACTAGATTATTTAAAGGCATTACACGATAGAGCCAGTAAAAAAGGATTTTACATAGGATTAAAATTAGTGAGAGGTGCCTATATGGAAAAGGAAAGAGAAAGAGCAGAAGAGAAAGGGTATCCTTCACCTATTTGTGAAAATAAACAAGCTACGGATACCAATTTTGATACAGGAGTTACCTATATGATGGAGTATGAAAAACTTGCCTTGTTTGCGGGTACTCATAATGAAGAAAGCACCTATAAATTGATGGAACTAGCCATAGAAAAAGGCATTTCTAAAAATGATAAACGTTTATGGTTTGGACAACTATACGGAATGAGTGACCATATTAGTTATAATTTAGCTACTCAAGGTTATAATGTGGCGAAATATTTACCGTATGGACCCGTTAGAGATGTTATGCCTTATTTAATACGCAGGGCAGAGGAGAATACTTCAGTATCAGGACAAACCAGCAGAGAGTTGAGTTTATTAAAAATAGAAAGAAAACGTAGAAAACTGTAATGACGACTGTAGAAGAAATAAAGGCACTTTTAGTAAAGAATAAAAAAAGACTGTCTCAGGAAATTCAGCAAAGTAAAGAACTAGTGGGTTTGCTAAGAAAATCTACGCGCACTAAATTAACTGATAAAGAAAAGGAGCAAGTTAAAACACATTTAATTGATGTTTTAAAAACCATACCTGCATTTGCAGTATTTATGTTGCCTGGAGGCCTCATTTTACTGCCAATTGTTGCAAAACTAATTCCAGATATATTACCAAGCTCTTTTAGAGAAGATATAGATTAAACTATTTCTTTTTTCCGCTTCTCATCATTACAATTAACCATACAGCTAATCCTACAAAAACTGCTAGCATAATAATTCCACCAACAATCCCCATAAACCAATCTACTAAAGGTATTATCATTTTTATCATAATATAATCTTTCTATTAATTAACAAAGTAAAATAAATCAGGCATAAAAAAATATGACTTTTATCATTTTGACCTTATTTTTGACATTTGAAATTATTTTTACTGACTTTATTTTCTTTAATTATATTTTGACGGATTTTTCGAAAGAATTTAATCATATTTATTTCTCGAGAAAGCGGGAATCTTTTTGATTTGGTTTTATAGAACGCTGATAACACTGATTATGCAGGTATTCGCTGATATATTTTAAACTAAAATCAATCATTTTTTATCATAACAAATCTGTGTTATCTGCGTTCTGTTTTTTTTAATACTCATGCAACGATTTTTCAGCAGACAAAAAATCTACTCTTAGATCTTGTTTTGCCAACCTATTGCTATACACTGTTTTTGGTTTGTTAATAGGTGCTTGTCTATTTAACATTCGTGAAATATCAGACACTTTATAACTCTCGCTACTCAATAAATAATTTTTGCCATGCAAGCCTTTGGTAGTGGCTGATTTATAAATGCTATTGGCAACATCTTTTACATCTACCATGGCAAACTCTACATCTAAGTCATATAGCATTTGTACAAATGCATCTGGAGCAATGTTGTTTTTAAACAAAAATTGCATTCCTGTTGAGGTAGAATCTTCTCTATTTGATAATGATTTCCCTGTGACAAATACAGGCGACACAGAGCTTATTTCAAAGGTTGAGTTTGGATGTTCTTCTATAAATGTATTAACCGTTTGATTGGCAATAAATTTTGCTTGCCCATATGGATGACTTTCTTGGCTTGTAAAAGGTGTATCGTTTTCGTTAAAAGTATCATCAAGATTTTTATTACCTGCTGGCATTGGGAAGTTGGTGTTATAGGCAGCAACTGAAGCAATAAAAACCACTTTTTCTATATTGGGTGTTTCATTAATAACTTCCAGAAAATTTTCGGTTCCTTTTATGGTTGGGTCAAATAATTCGGTTTGAGGATTTTCGACATCTAATTGAAAAGGAGTGCCTCCATGAATCACAATATCGCAGTCTTTTACAAAATCTTGTAATGCTGCTTTGTTTTCAACATTAAGTTCACTTACATAAAGGTTTTCAGAATTATGTAATTGCATTAAATGCGTATATTTTTCTTTTTTGGAAATATCTGTAGCAGATACTTTTACTTTATAACCTGCTTCAAGAAATCGTTTTGTAATATGGCTTCCTATAAAGCCAGAACCGCCTATAATGCCTACTTTTTTCATGGTGTTTTATTAAAAAAAATCTACCTTTCTATTTAGGAAAAGTAGATTTCGATTAGTTTACTTTTTAGGCGAGTAAGCCAAATCTGGTCTTATATTGCCAGTAAACTCTTCCATACGAGTAGCATACTTCATTACCTTGTCAAAAGTTTTGAAACGCTCTGGTCCTAATAATTCATCATTAGCTTTGCTTCTCTGCGCAGAATCAACCTCATCTTTAGATGATATTGCTACCATATAGTAGCTTTCATCATTACCAAACCCACTACGATAAACACGATAGTTTGATTTTGAACCTTTGGCTGCAAACATTTCTTTAACAGCCTTCATACCTTCTTTTATATTTTTTCTATTTTCTGGTGTATAATAGATGCGAAAAAAGTTTCTGTAATTTACCCCATCTTCAACTTGTTTGATGCCATCTGGTGAGTACGACAGCCCTTCATCTAGAATAATAACATAATCTGTATGAGAATCATAACATTTGTCAAATCGATCGAACATTGCACCAAATTCATCACCCATTGCCTTTGCCATATCTGTAAAAGGGCGTTTCGCAATGTCTTCAAATTTTTCTAAAGGCGTAATAAACATAAATTTAAAATCGGAAGTCATCGAAGTAATCCAACTTGTTGGTGGGTTGTGTTCTTTGCAAACAGCATTAAATTCTTTAGCAATTTTTTCATATTCACTAATCATAGAAGGTCTAACATTGTCTTGATGAACTAAATATGCTTTGTTTTGTGCAAACATAAACAGAGGAGTTAATAATAGTAGTAATAAAGTTCTTTTTAATGTTTTCATAATAAAGGTTTTAGTTAAATTTTCTTGAATTTATTGACAACTAACTATTTTAAAAAATGAATTAGGACGAAGGAGTAGTTTTATTGTCCAAAGCAATGGTTTTATTTATCGAAGCGTTTTTGTAATAAATTTCTCCTACTTTTTTAATTTGTATTTTAGTCGCTGTTTCCTAATAAGCCCGAATACCAAAAATGAAAACTACTTTTTTTGTCATTCTATTTTTAATAGTAAGTGCAGTTTCTTTTGGACAAATTATTGACTTAAACAGAAAAGCCCCTTACAAAAAAGTATTTGTAGAAACCGATAATTTTGGAACTGCATATTTAGATACTTTAGAACAAGCCTTAACAACTATAAAGCAAGACACAGTATATTTTGAAATTTTAAATGATCTTGCTTACTATTGGCACACTCAAAATTTGAATAGGTCTTTAACATTTACCAGAAAAGGATTAGCGTTAACAAATCAAAAAAAGGACTCATTGTGGAATGGTCGTTTTCAAATAACACAGGGTGCTATTTTACTACGAATGGAAAAACTAGATAGTGCTTATATTGTTTTGGAAGATGCGAAAACAAAAGTTAAGGAGAACGATTTGGCTTTTTTATATACACAATTAGGATATGTTTTTGAACGAAGAGGTGAACTTGATAAAGCAGCAGACTATGCGTTGAAATCGTTGCAATTGGGAAAAAAGTTAAAAGATAGCAATGCACAAGCCCTTGCATACAGTGATTTGAGTAACCTGTTTTGGAAACAATCTAAATTTGAAAAAGGGGTAGAATTTGGACTAAAATCTATTACCCTATTTGAAATAAAGAATATCAATAATTTAGATTATGATTTCACCTTATATGTCATTGGTAATAACTATTTAGAACTAAAGCAGTTTGATGAAGCACTTCGTTATTACAAACACTCAATTGCTATTGGAGAACGTTACGGTTTTTATAATAATTTGAGCGATGTTTATATCTCCTTAACCGATTTGTATTCGTATTTAAACAATTTTAAAAAAGCTGCCGAAGCTGGTAAAAATGCAGTAAAATATGCCGAATTATTAGATAATAATTTTATGATAATGCGATCGTGGTTGTCTATTGGAAAATCACAACTTAAAGAAAGAGATTTTAATGCTGCTATAATAAGTTTAAAAAAATGTATTGAAATTGCAACTGTAGATTTCGGTGACGAATATTATTTGAGTCAGGCGTATGAAGCCTTATCGCAAGCTTTTTTTGCAAATAAAAATTTTGAAAGTGCGTATATCGCTTTAGCTGAATATGATAAGCTTAAAAGCTTAGTTTTTACTAAAGAAGCAGACCAACGTATTTCGCTACTTCAAACAGAATTTGATGTTGCTTTAAAAGAAGATACTATTAAACTTCAAAATACTAAAATTGAACAGCAACGTTCAAAACAAACCTTAGTCATTGTAATTGCAAGTTTACTTTTTTTACTGTTATCTGTACTTTACCTTACCTATAGAAAGGATAAAAACAAGACCAAATTATTAAGAAAACAGAATGAAGAAAAAGCTTTTTTATTAAAAGAAATACATCATCGTGTAAAAAATAATTTAGAAGTAGTATCTAGTTTATTATCCTTGCAATCTGCACAATTACAAGATGAAAACGCGAAAAATGCCATGCAAGATAGCCAGAATCGTGTGCATTCTATGAGTATGATTCATCAACGTTTGTATCAAGGTAAAAACTTAGCAGCAATTGAAATGAAAGATTATTGTTTTAATTTAACAACACATGTATTAGATTCTTTTGGAGCAGCAAAGCAAATAAAAACTGAATGCAAAATGAAACCGCTTGAGTTGGATGTAGATACGGCTGTACCTATCGGACTAATTGTTAATGAATTATTAACCAATGCTTTAAAATATGCTTTTCCTAATAACAAAAAAGGAACGGTTACCATTAATTTAGAAAGAACAGACGCTAATACATTACTACTACAAGTTACAGATAATGGTATTGGTATGCAAGAGGATAGAATACAAGGCACGGGATTTGGCACACAATTAATAAATTTGCTTACACAACAACTCAATGGAAAAATGGAAATTAAAACCAATAAAAACGATGGCACTCACATTTCTTTTGAGTTTATATTATAAAATTAAATAGTTTGCAAACGCTTTAATAGTTCTATTCGTAATTGCTTACTAATAGGGATTGCTTTTTTAGCAATTACGACATGACTTCCGGCAACTTCATCAATTTGAGAGGTATTTACAATAAATGAACGATGGATTCTTAGAAAATGTGCATTTGGTAATTTTTCGTCTAAATTTTTTAAAGTCATTACTAATAAAAACTCTTTGCCTTTAGAATAAATTCGGCAGTAGTTGCGTTCTGCCTCAATATAAAGAATATCTTTAATCACAACTTTTACCATTTTCTCATGACGCCTTACAAAAATACTATCACTTAAAATAAAAGGAGAAGTATTGTTAATTTCAGTATCATTTATTTTAGCTTGCAACCTATTTATAGTCAGTTCAATAGCACGTTGTAAATCTAATTTTTTAAACGGTTTTGAAATAAAAGCATACGGTTTTGTAGATTTTGCTCTGTTAAAATGAGTTTCATCTGCATTTGCAGTTAAGTATATAATGGGAATGTCATGTTCTTTCTGCATGAGTTGTGCAGTTTCGATACCATCCAATTCACCTTTTAATTGTATATCCAATAAAATAATGTCGGGTTGATTTTCTTTTATATATATCAATGCATCTTCACCTCTAGGAACAATTCCTGTCACTTCATATCCTAAATTGCTTAACTGTAATGAAATATTCGCAGCAATGATCATTTCATCTTCAACTATAAGTATTTTTATAGTTCTCATATTAAAGCAGAAATATTAGTTTTGAAGATTGGTAATAATGAAGATTGTCCATAGGTAGACAACATCAAATAAATTATATAAAACAAGAGTATAGCAGATTTCTTGTTCATGTGGGCTTAGTTAGTTGATCATAAAGATACTAATTTATTTATTACTTATAAAAAGAGTGCCTTCATATGGCTAATTATCAATTAAAACAATTACTTTTGCGCCTTCAAAATCAACAAAGATGCAATCTATTAGAAATATAGCTATTATAGCACACGTTGACCATGGTAAAACTACCTTGGTTGATAAAATTATTGACCAAGCAAAAATTTTAGATGATCGTAAAGTACGAACAGAATTATTATTAGATAGTAATGATTTAGAACGTGAACGAGGTATCACAATTCTCTCTAAAAATGTATCTATTACATATAAAGGTGTAAAAATTAATGTAATTGATACACCTGGGCATGCCGATTTTGGAGGAGAAGTAGAACGTGTATTAAAAATGGCTGATGGTGTTTTATTATTAGTAGATGCTTTTGAAGGACCAATGCCACAGACTCGTTTTGTATTGGGCAAAGCATTGGAGTTAGGATTGATTCCAATAGTAGTTGTAAATAAAGTAGATAAAGAAAACTGTACTCCTGATTTAGTACATGAAAAGGTATTCGATTTAATGTTTGCTTTAGATGCAACTGAAGAACAATTAGATTTTACTACAATTTATGGTTCAGCAAAGAATGGTTGGATGAATACAGATTGGCAAGAGCCGACTGATAATATTATTCCATTATTAGATGCAGTTATAGAAGTAATACCTGAGGCTCCATACAAAGAAGGAACACCGCAGATGCAAATTACTTCATTAGACTTTTCTTCTTTTACAGGAAGAATAGCCATTGGCAGAATCTATAGAGGAGATTTAGAGATTGCAAAAGACTATATGCTTTGTAAAGCAGACGGGACAACTAAAAAAGTACGTATTAAAGAATTGCATGTATTTGAAGGTATGGGTAAAGCCTCTGTTGAAAAAGTACGTGCAGGTGATATTTGTGCAATAACAGGAATTGAAGGTTTTGAAATTGGTGATACTATTGCTGATTTAACTGATCCTGAAGCATTACCAAGAATTGAAGTAGATCAACCTACCATGAGTATGTTGTTTACAATTAACAATTCACCTTTCTTTGGTAAAGAAGGTAAATTTGTAACCTCTCGTCATTTACGTGATCGTTTATTTAAAGAAACAGAAAAGAATTTGGCGTTACGAGTTGATGCTACAGATTCTGAAGATAAATTCAATGTTTTTGGTCGTGGTGTTTTACACTTATCGGTTTTAATTGAAACAATGAGACGTGAAGGTTACGAATTACAAGTAGGAAGACCACAAGTAATCATTAAAGAAATTGATGGCGTTAAATGTGAGCCTTTTGAAACCTTGGTAATTGATATTCCTGAAGATGTTGCTTCTAAAGCAATTAATTTAGTGTCTTTGCGTAAAGGAGATTTATTAGTAATGGAACCTAAAGGAGATCTTCAACATTTAGAATTCAATATTCCTTCAAGGGGATTGATAGGATTGCGTAATAAAATTTTAACTGCTACTGCGGGTGCCGCTATTATTAATCATAGATTTAATGAGTATGAACCATATAAAGGTGACTTTGCAGATGATATTAAAGGAGCTATTGTTTCTGCTGCTGCTGGAAAAGCTACTGCATATGCAATTGACCGTTTACAAGATAGAGGAAAGTTTTTTATTGACCCTAATGACGAAATTTATATAGGTCAAGTTGTTGGTGAAAATAGTAAGAGTGATGATATGGGTGTTAATCTAATTAAGGGTAAACAATTAACAAATATGCGTAAATCTGGTACAGATGAAGCTCAGAAAATATTCCCTAAAGTAGATTTTTCATTAGAAGAGTGTATGGAGTATATTAGAGATGATGAGTATTTAGAAGTTACTCCGCTAAGTTTACGAATGCGTAAAATAAGTTTCAGACCATAAATTAAACTCATTTTATAATGCTACAATTTTGGATTCCGTTTTAAAACGGAATCCATTTTTTTTGCATTTTCTTAAGTTTTTGAAACTACTATTTAGGGTCATTCTAAATTGCTACTTATGTAACTTAAGTTACTGATTTTGCATAATTTAGGTATTGTTTTTGCAATACTAAACAAAACAATAAATATATAATTATGAAGAATTTAGTAGTAGTTGCATTAGCAATAATTTTTACAATAATAAGTAGTTGTACAGACGATGATACAATTGAAGTACAAACAGAAACTTTATCTCAACAGGAAAAAGATGATCTGAAATTTTTAAGGGAAGAAGAGAAATTGGCCAGAGATGTTTATTTGTATTCATTTGATACATATGGAGAAGCTCTATTTGATAATATTTCAAAAAGTGAGCAACAACATATGGATCAGGTATTGGTATTATTAAATACATATAACCTTAATGACCTGGCATCAACCGAAAGAGGGATTTTTACAAATCAAATTTTACAAGGATTATATAACGACTTAACTGCACAATCTGACATATCATTAATTGAAGCTTTAAAAGTAGGTGCCACTATTGAAGATTTAGATATTAATGATATAGATGATTTTGAATCACGAACTACTAAAGCTGACATTTTAAATATGTATGACAAATTAAAATGTGGTTCTAGAAATCACTTAAGAAGTTATGTAGACCGTTTGGTGTCAAATGGGATTACTTATGAGCGTCAATTTATTTCATTAGAAGAGTTTACTGAAATAATAAATAGCGCTAATGAACAATGTGGAAAGTAGTCTAAACAAAAAATTAAACTTAACTTTGATATAATAAAAATGAAATTATGAGAACTATTTATATAATTGCCGTTATAACGCTTTTTTTGGTGAGTTGTAATAAAACAAAACAAGATACAACATCACAACAAGTTGCTGTTAATGCAACAAAAATTAAACAATCTGAAGACTATATCTTATTTAAAAATAATTGTTACGCCTGTCATAGTGTGACCAGCACATCTCATGATGAGATAATTGCACCGCCTATGGTAGCAGTTAAAAGACGGTATCAAAAAAGTTATACTTCTAAAGAAGATTTTGTTGAAGCGTTTGTGAATTGGTCAAAAGATCCCAAGGAAGAAAATGCACTTATGCGCGGAGCAGTACAACAATTTAAAGTAATGCCTAAGCAAATATTTAAAGAAGAAGACCTACAAAAAATTGCAACCTATATTTATGATAATGAAATAGAACAACCTGATTGGTTTGAAGCCCATTTTAAAGAAGAACATGGTGGAGAAGGGAATGGTATGGGACAAGGAAGAGGAAAAGGTATGGGAATGAAAGGTCAAAATAAATGGATAGAACAAATGAAACTTGATGGAGAAGAAAAATGGGATGCTAATATAGAAACTACGCAAGGTGTTGAAAAATTACAAGAAATTCTAGCGAATGACACATCAGAATCTAAAGAAGATTTTCAAAATTTAGAAAAAGAACTTGCTGATGTGATAATAATAATTTTTGATAAATGCACTATGAAAGGAGCCTCTCACGACAATTTACATACTTTTTTAGTACCTTTAATTAAAAAGGTAGATATGCTTAAAGAAGTAAACTCTGTTAAACAAGGTAAAATAATTTCAATGAGGATAAGTTCACACTTAACGGAATACAAAACTTTTTTTAAATAAATAATAATGAACCATACTATTATTGATATAACAGAAAGCTTAGGGTACGCTGATCAAAAGCAAATAAAACCTATCTTTAAAAATGATAATTGTACAATTTTGCAATTAGTCTTTAAAAAAGGACAAGGTTTACCAGAACATACAACACCAATTGATGCACTTTTGCAAGTTATTGAAGGAGAATGTGAATTGACAATGAGTGGGAATACATATCTTCTTAAAACTAATGATGCTATCGTATTGCCTAAAGAAGAGATTCATGAAGTTTGGGCAAAAACAATGAATACAAGACTATTATTAACAAGGTAACTTATGTCTAACGAAATTTCAGAAAATCAAGCCCATGGTACTACAAATCCTTTTGTAGAGAAATTCCAAGATTATTTGGGCGAATTTGTTTACGGAGGTATTGATGGAAGTATTACAACTTTTGCCGTAGTAGCCGGAGCTGCTGGAGCAGGCTTAGATTCATCAATAATTATAATCTTAGGTTTCGCCAACCTTTTTGCAGATGGTTTTGCTATGTCTATAGGGGCCTATCTATCTTCTAAATCAGAAAAGGATAACTATGAAAAACATAAAAAGATTGAATATTGGGAAATAGAAAACTTACGCGAAAAAGAAATAGAAGAAGTTAGAGAAATCTATCAAGAAAAAGGTTTTGAAGGTGAGCTTTTAGAACAAGTAGTACAAGTTATCATTGCTGATGATGACAGATGGGTAGATGTTATGATGAAAGAAGAGCTGGGAATGATTGAAAGTGATAAGTCACCCTTTAAAATAGGAGCAATAACATTTATATCCTTTATAGTTTTGGGATTTGTTCCACTATTAATTTATGTATTAGATTATGTTGAAAAACAAGATACTAATTTATTATTATGGTCATCTATATTGACCTTAGTTGCATTTGGTATTATTGGATATTTAAAAGGTGTTGTTAACCATAAAAATAAACTATCAAGCACAATATCAACAATGTTAATGGGAATTGTAGCTGCCCTTGTGGCTTACTATGTTGGTGATTTTTTAGAAGGACTTGTTGGGTCAACTTCTTAGCGAAGTAGATCATTATATATTCTAAGTATTTTAACCTGAGCTCGACCTAGGATTTAATTTATAGAATCCTAAAAAAAGACAATTAATTCAAGCAACCAAATTTAAAAATAGGCATCTATTAATAAAAATTTGTTAAAATGCATTTGATTCCAAATTTTATAGAAAATAACTGTAAATTGCGCCCTTAAAATAAAATTGCTTAAAACTATAAAAGTTTTAATTGCTTACCTTTAATAATAAGGCTGATACTTAAGAAATAATAAATATAAACGAATGAAATTAAAATATCTAATTACAATTTTAACGCTGACAATACTGCTTTTTTCATGTAAAAAAGATGATGATGCTACTGATAATTTTGATGCTAGCGCACAAGCTTTAATTGATGATACTGAATTGATAGAATATTTACAGACACATTTTTATATTCCTGCTCAGAATAATGAACCCTTTGGTGCAATAGATACCATTAAAAATGGTGAAACTTCATTGTTTTCACAAGTTGAGACTCAAAATATTACTCATGACGACATCAGCTATAAATTATATTATTTAAATCTTATTGAAGGCATTAATGCTAGCCCAACACGGTATGATTCTGTTTTTGTCAAGTATAGAGGGTTTTTATTAGATAGTACTAAATTTGATGAAAATGTAAACTTTTTAACCACTAGAGGATGGCAAAATATGGCAGGTGGTATTTTTAATGGAGCCATAAGTTCTGGTGTTATTCAAGGCTGGAAATATGGTATTCCTAATTTTAAGAGTGGTATAAATATTACAGGACCTAACGATCCGATAACTTTTAGTGATACTGGAGTAGGAGTCATTTTTTTTCCTTCAGGATTGGCCTATTCTAATTTAGGGAATGGTCTTATACCCGCTAATGCCCCCTTATTATTTCATATTGAGTTAGCACAAGTTATAGAAACGGATAATGATAATGATGGTGTTTTAAATAAATATGAAGACTTAAATAATGATGGTGAGGTTATAGATGATGATACAGACGGTGATACTTTCCCTAATTTTGTAGACCTTGATGATGATAATGATAGTATTTTAACCAAAGATGAAGATGTTAATGGTGACGGTAATCCTGCAAATGATGATACAGATAATGATGAAGTACCCAATTATATAGATGATGATGATGATGGCGATGGAAAACTAACAATAGATGAAGATGCTAATGGTGATGGAGATCCTACAAATGACGATACAGACGGTGATGGAATACCGGATTACCTTGACGCAGATAGTTAAATAAAAAAGGCTTCTCAACGAGAAGCCTTTTTTATTATAGAAATTTTAGAACTAATTTCTTCTTTCATTAAATCTATAGGATAGCCCAAAAACAATTTGATTAGGCCTATTATCCACATTGAAATCAGTATCTCTGAATTTACCATCTAAATCATTAGAAAAACCCTTTTCCCATCGCACATCAACACCTAATTTCCCTAATTCTAAGCCTGCTCCTAATTGTAAGCCAACACTAAAATCATCAGTATCAATACCTGTAATATCACTTTGACTAAAATCAGTATTTAAAATATATTGAAATGAAGGACCTGCAAATAATCGTAATGGACCAATAATTTTTGCACCAATTAAAATAGGAATGTCAATTTTACTAGTTTTAAAATCTGTATTTAGCGTTTCACCACTACTAGCATACGAATTGTTTAATTGAGCATAGCTAATCTCAGGGCGAACATAAAAGCCTAATAAATTAACCTTTGCCCAAAAACCGATATGAAAACCTGCTTTATTGTCGGCTCCAGCACTAATGTCTTCAAAGGCATCAGTTGTTCCTGTTAATAAATCTGATAAATCGCCTCCAAAATTATAGTTGAGTCCGGCTTTAGCGCCAACATCAATTTTTTGAGCGAATGATACATTAATTAAGGTAAGGGTTAGTATGGTTAATACTAATTTCTTCATAATAAATAGTTTTTAAGGGAGATTCCCGATTATTAATTGTTTATCAAACGCAAAAGTAATGCCAATATTCTTTTTTGAATGTTAATTTATTTGATAGGATATACTCATGATAAATTGATTAGACTTAGTGTCTATAAAATAACCAAGTCCGTCAGCTATAAGGTCATTAAAATAAACAGCTAGATTTTCTGATAACCCATTGGTATAACGTAAATCAATTCCAAATTTACTGATATTTAGAGTTATCCCTAAATTTAATCCTAAAACAATATTATTTTCAATATTCAAATCAAAAGAAGGTAAGAAATCACTATCAAGAATATATTGAAAAGAAGGACCAACATAGACACTTATTGGTTTTACAATTTTATAACCGACTAAAATAGGAAGTTCAAGTGTTGATAATTTAAATTCAAAAGAAGAAAAGGCACTATTATAAGTACTCTTTGTTCTTGTATAAACCAACTCAGGTCTTATATAAAATTTTGTAAAATTTAATTGTGTAAAGCCTCCGATATGATAACCAACCTTGTTTTGACTATCAGAAACTTCATTTATGCCGGCAAGTCCACCAGATATGTTTAAATCGCCATTAGAATTATAATTTAGCCCAGCTTTGATGCCATAATTGATATTTAATTGTGCATTAACTGTAGTAATGAAAGAGAAAATAAATACAAAGAGACAGAATAGCTTCTTCATTAAGGTATGATTTAGTAGTTTCTACCAAGATGAAAAAAATGACAATAGGTTGCAAAAAAAA
>VAPK010375187.1_pt1 | contig 16440 bp, 14 predicted proteins | sample 3395031 | NCBI WGS metagenome assembly VAPK01 (sample SAMN08290443, study PRJNA428436) | hydrothermal vent metagenome | isolation source: Deep-sea hydrothermal vent chimney 1 | place: Pacific Ocean: Juan De Fuca Ridge
TATTTAAGGAAATTATCACGGGGCTCTCCTGCATATTGCGCATGCCGGATTTCAATCAGAAAAATTTTCAAAAGCAATCGGATAAAAAAAGCCCGGACAACCTATTTGTCCGGGCTTGAATTATGTGAAATCGTGAACTATTTCAGCAATGTTTTTAATTTGGCCTGAAGGGCGGGGCCTCTCAGATCCTGTGCAATGATCGTTCCTTCTTTGTTGATCAAAACATTGTGAGGAATAGACCGAACGCCATAAAGTTTGCCTGCTGTAGATTGCCAGAATTTTAAATCCGAAACCTGTGTCCAGTCGAGTCCGTCTTTTTTGATGGCATCTACCCAGTTTTTGTGTTCCCTGTCAAAGGAAACGCCAAATACGGTAAATCCTTTTTTGTGATATTTTTTAAAGGTAGCCACCACATTGGGGTTTTCGGCACGGCAGGGGCCGCACCAGGATGCCCAGAAATCAACCAGTGTATATTTGTGATCTTTCACCACGGAAGAAAGTGAAACCGGTTTTCCGGTGGTGTCGTTCAGGGTGAAATCGGTAAAATGCTGTCCCGGAGCCACACGTTTCAGAATGGTTACACGTTCCTTCAATAATTTTACATATTCATTTTGTGCCAGGGTGGAATCGAAACGGCTGGTAACCGAATCGAGTTGTCCCAGAGTCAAGGCAACGGAATTGCGCATGATAAGATAAGGCGACACCACACTTTTGTTATGACGGAGGACGTACCCAATCACATAATTAATTCGTTGGCCTTCAGCCTGTTCGTATTGGGTCTCTGCAGCTTTCATTTTTTCTTCCTGTTTGGCGGCACGAGCTGCTCCATATTGATGTTCCAGTTTTGCTTCCGTTTCCTGAAAGTTTTTGGTAGAATCCCGGAAAGCATCAAAAGCATCCTGTGTCTTGGAGCCTTTGATAACAGGGTTTCTCAACGAAGTCATCCCGGCGGTTACCGTAATATCACTGTTTTCAAGCCACAGCGGGATATAGACGTTGAAACGTTTAAAGAAGAGATAGTATAACTCGGGCGATTTAATTTCCCCGGTGATGGCTCCTTTACCGTCTTTTAGCGTTACAGAGTCCAACTTGACCCATGTTCCGTTGTCGCGCTTTTGTAAAACAACCTGGGTTGCAGGTTTGAGATTGCTAATGTTGATGGCTACACTGAAGCCATTCACATTTTTTTTCTGGTTTGAGCAAGATGCAAAAAGCATCAGTGCAAGTGCAAAAATTCCTATAGAATTAAATAATTTCCGCATGATTTTTTTAGTTTTTTTAATGTTTGAGAAATGCAAAGCTAAATATTTAGAGCCAAATACAACACTTTTAACAAAAATTATCACTGTTTAAAAAGGGATACTTCCTATTGAAATCAATTGTTTTCAGAAAATTTCCTAAAATCCGTAAATGGTAAAACCGCCGTCTACTGCCAGACATTGCCCGGTAATAAAAGAAGCTGCGGGCATACACAGGAAAGCCACTGCCGTGGCCACTTCTTCCGGTTCGGCAATACGCTGCATGGGTGTGCGATCCAGGATGTCCTGCATATATTGTTTGTCCTGAAGTAGTGTTTCCACCAGCGGTGTTTTCGTGTACCAGGGGGCTACGGCGTTCACGCGAATGTGGCTGCCGGCCCATTCTGCAGCAAGATTACGGGTAAGCTGTACCAGTGCTGCTTTGGTCATTCCGTAAGGAGAACCGCTCCTCAAATGTGTCAATCCTGCCACAGACAAAACACTGACTACTGCTGCCGAGGGAGCTTCTTTCAGCAACGAATAAAACCGTTGGGAAAGAAAGAAATTTGAACGCAGGTTGGTGTTGAAAATATGATCGAACTCTTCATTGCTGTATTCGATGGCTTTTTTCCGGATGTTGGTTCCTACGTTGTTGATAAGAATGTCAAGTTTCCCGCTGTTGTCTTTTACGAAGGAAACCAGCTTTTCCCGGTCAGCGGAAATGCTGACATCGGCTCGGAAACCTTTGGCGGAAAACCCTTTTCCAGCCATGAATTTTAGCTGTTCATTAATTTCATCCTGATGGCGGGAAACAATATAAACTTCAGCACCAAGACCAGCCAGTTCTTCCGCTATTGCTTTTCCAATTCCTTTCGTACTTCCTGTTACCATGGCAGTTTTTCTATCCAGTCTCCATTTGTTATTTTCCATGATTGACCTTAAATTTTGTTTGAATGAATGTTTCTTCTGCACGAAAACACATTCTGGTTATGAATCCGTATTTTTGTGAAGGACAAAATTAACGAATTATGTTTATTCTGGGAGATGCCCGTATTCCTGATGTTGCAAAAGAAAATCTTTCAAAGCTGGGTACTTATGTTCCTTTTCTTACGACCGGAATTACCTATGAAGCTATTTCGGGCCATCCGGATATATTTTTTTGCCAGGGTGTTGATCTTTTGGTGGCGGCGCCCAATACTCCGGCAAAATACCTGCAACTCCTGAAACAACATAATATTTCTTTTGTAAAAGGGACATTGCCGGTAGGTCAAAAATATCCGGAGACGGCACGTTATAATGCTTCGGTTTCGAATGATTTTCTAATTCATAACACTCAGGTTACTGATGAAATCCTGAAACAGGTTTTTTCTTCAAAAAAAACCATTCATGTCAATCAGGCTTATACCCGTTGCAGCCTTGTCCCGTTGAAAAACGGACGGTTTATAACTTCGGACCTTGGAATATTTAAAACGCTGATATCGAATGGTATAGATGTCGACTATTTTTCTCCTGAAGGGATTATCCTGCCTGGTTTCGATCACGGTTTCCTGGGAGGCACCCTGGGCTTGTTTGAAGACAAAGCCTATCTCTTGGGTCAACTGAAATCTTATTCCAAAGGCAACCGTCTGGGAGAGATTTTGAGCAAAGCGGGTTATGAAATCATAGAACTATATCCCAACCCGCTTTTCGATGGCGGTAGCCTATTCTTTTTTCACTAATCAAAATTTTTCTAACTTTGCACCACAGCTTACAGACCATGTTAGTCCTGAATGACACATATCCTAAAATGACTTATCTCAACATCAAGGAGAGAGACCGTTTCTGCTAATCTGAATAAACCCTTTCAGATTAATTAATTCTTTTTTTCTCATTTTTAAAATTGTTATCATGGAATTGCCTTTTGCAGAATCATATAAAATGAAAGTCGTTGAGAGCATCCATCGCAGTACGCGCGAAGAACGTGCACAATGGATAAAAGACGCTCATTATAATTTGTTTAACCTTCACAGCGATCAGGTTTACATTGACTTACTGACCGACTCCGGAACCGGTGCTATGAGCGACAAACAATGGTCGGCCATGATGCTTGGCGACGAAAGTTATGCCGGTGCTTCATCGTATTATAAACTGAAAGATGCCATCCGCGACATCACGGGCTTTGAATATTTTTTACCCACCCATCAGGGCAGGGCAGCAGAAAATGTGCTGTTTTCTGCGCTTATTAAAGAAGGCGACGTGGTTCCGGGAAATTCTCATTTTGATACCACCAAAGGCCATATTGAGTATCGAAAAGCCACAGCCATCGACTGCACCATTGACGAAGCTTTTCATACCGAACTGGACCACCCTTTCAAAGGAAATGTGGACCTGAACAAACTGGAAGCCGTCTTGAAAAAACATCCCCGGGAACGGATCCCGATGATCATCGTGACCATCACCTGCAACTCTTCAGGCGGGCAGCCTGTCTCTCTGGCTAATATGATAGCTGTGAAGCAACTGGCCGGCAAATATGGAATACCGGTTTTTTACGATTCGGCAAGATTTGCTGAAAATGCCTATTTCATTAAAACGCGTGAGGAAGCATACAAGGACAAAACCATTCGTGAGATCGTCCGTGAGATGTTCAGCCACGCGGATGGAATGACCATGAGCAGTAAAAAAGATGCCATCGTAAACATGGGTGGTTTCATCGGGTTCCGTCACAAAGATGATTTCGAAAAATCCACCACTTTCAACATTCTTTTTGAAGGCTATATAACATACGGCGGCATGTCGGGACGCGATATGAACGCGCTGGCACAGGGCCTTTACGACGGCACAGAATTCGAATACTTGCAGACCCGTATTTTGCAGGTGGCTTATCTCGGCAAACAGTTGCGCGACAAGGGAATCCCCATTCAGTATCCTTATGGTGGCCATGCTATCTTTGTGGATGCCAAGCGGTTCCTGCCTAATTTGCCCAAAGAGCATTTTGTAGCACAAACATTGGGCGTAGAGCTTTATCTTGAAGGCGGCGTTCGCGGTGTGGAAATAGGAGCCATCATGGCCGACCGTGATCCCATTACCCGCGAAAACCGTTACCCTGATCTGGAACTGCTGCGACTCGCCATCCCGAGAAGGGTTTATACCAACAATCACATGGATTATGTTGCTACTGCCCTCATCAACGTTTTTGAACGCCGCAATGAAATTATAAAAGGCGTGCGTATTGTGAAAGAGGCCCCCATTTTGAGGCATTTTACCGTGGAACTGGAACGCGTTCAAAATGTATCTAAAGAAAGATTGATTTTGTAATCAACAAATATTTTTGATTAAAATTCAAAGCCAATCAAATCATTGCCATAATTTTATGCTGGGGCTGATAATGATTATAGCTTTCTTATACGGAACACTGGCCATGTTTAAAGTGGGGTTCTCCAATCGTTATCTCGTAATTAAAAACATTTATTTTCCTTACCGAAAAGTGTTTCGTCTGGAAGATTTGTTGAAGGAAAAAGGGGTTCCGGTTCGTAATGACCTGACCCCAAATCGTTAAACGATTGCTTTTTTGTTGACAAACTAAATTCCTGTTTTAGCAGTAAACAAAAGCATTTACTTTCACATCTTGCTCACCGCATGAGCCTTTTTTCCTAATTTTGGCAACTATGAAGAAAATCTCAGCCACGATCATTGCCTTTAACGAGGAAAGGAATATAGAACGATGCCTGCAATCCTTGCAGGGTGTTGCCGATGAGATTATTGTGGTGGATTCTTTTTCAGAAGATAAAACCGCGGAGATCTGTAAAAAGTATAAGGTAAAAATTTTTCAGCATCCGTTCGAGGGCTATGGTATCCAAAAGAATTTTGCCATAAGCCAGGCTTCTTTCGACCTGATTCTTTCGCTGGACGCGGACGAAGCACTTTCTGACCGGCTCAAAGAATTGTTACTGGAAGCCAAGGACAGTAATACGTTCGATGCATATCGGTGCAACCGGATCAACAATTTTTGCGGAACGTGGATCAAACACGGTGGCTGGTATCCTGACCGGCAGCTGCGGTTCTGGAATAAAAACGTCGGCAGCTGGAACGATAGTAAAGTTCACGAAAAAGTGGATTTGAAACCGGATTCCCGGCTTGGACATTTAAAAGGAGATTTGCAGCATTATTCCTATTATTCTATAGTCGAATACATCCACCAGATGAACAAGTACTCAGATTTAAAAGCAGAAGAACTGATCCGGCGCGGGAAGAAAGTAAACATGTTCAAGTTGATTTTTAAACCTTTCGGGAAGTTCCTGATCAACTATTTCTATAAGCTGGGTTTTCTGGATGGCTATTACGGGTTTGTACTTGCCGTCAGTGCGAGCTACGCAGATTTTATTACTTATGTCAAGATGAAAGAAAAATCCGGAAAACAAATCAAAGTTATTAAGGAACAGGGTGATATAATAAACAGAAAATACAGAGAGACATTATGATATTTGAGAAAAATTTTGAACCAATATGGGCCGATTTCGACCCTAATAACCACATGCGCCACACCGCTTACAACAACTATGCTGCAGAAGTCAGGGTTGCCCTGCTTACTGCAAAAGGATACAACATGGAAAGACTTTTAGAATTGGATCTCGGGCCAGTTTTGTTGACTGAAGAAACGAATTTTCTCAGGGAAATAAGGCAAGGCGAAAAACTCAGGGTCGACGTGGAACTGTTGGGTCTTTCCGAAGATGGGAGATACTGGAAAATGCTGCATCATTTATATAAAAATGATGATAAACTTTCTGCCGTGATCAAGGTAGAAGGCGCCTGGATTGACCTCAAAACAAGAAAAATAAAAGAACCGCCCCATGACATTACAGAGGCCTTCCTTTCCTTACCAAAAAGCGATGGTTATAAAACCATCGTAAAAGAGAAAAAACAGACCCGTTACTGAGCCAGTTTTTCTCCGATCTTTTCCAGCATAATACGGGTCATTTTGTCCAGATCGAAAGTGTTTTTCAGCCCCCAGTCGTTTTGTGAAACGCTGTCATCGATATTGGCCGGCCAGCTGTCGGCAATATCCTGACGAAAATCAGGTTTATAAGTAATTTCAAAGTTTGAAATATGTTTCCTAATGGCTGTGGCTAATTGTTCCGGGTCGAACGAGATACCTGCCATGTTATAAGATGAGCGTAAGGAAAGTTTCTTTCCATCGGTCTGCATCAGCCGGATGGTGTTGGCAATGGCATCATCCATAAACATCATGGGCAGGGCGGTTTTTGCGTTCAGGAAACATTCGTAGCTGGCGTTGCGCACGGCGTCGTAGAATATCTCGATGGCATAATCGGTAGTGCCACCACCGGGTTCGGTTTTATAACTGATCAGTCCCGGATAACGTACGCTCCGGAAATCAATACCATATCTTTTGTTGTAATATTCACCCCAGCGTTCCCCGGCCAGCTTGGAAATCCCATAAACCGTATTGGGTTCCATAACGGTCAGCTGCGGTGTGTCATGACGCGGTGTAGAGGGGCCGAACACGGCAATGGAACTTGGCCAGAATACTTTTTTTGCATCCGACTGCCGCGCGGCTTCCAGCACGTTCATCAGCGCTTTCATGTTGATGTTCCAGGCCTGCAGCGGAATTCTTTCAGCATTGCCCGACAACACGGCTGCCAGGTTATACACTTGCGTGATGTTATACCGTATTAGAAAGTGAATCAGGTTTTTAAAATCTAAAACATCAAGGATTTGAAAGGGTCCGCTGTTGCGCACATCATCAGTTGGCTGCTTAATGTCGGTGGCAAAAACGTGATCATTGCCATAAGCTTTTCTGAGCGCCATAACCAGTTCAGAACCGATCTGCCCCGAACTTCCAATTACCAGAATATTGTCCATTTATAATGATATTTTGGGTTGTTTTAAGTCCGCAAAAATACAGAAACATTTTGAGAGATATTCTCCGTGAAATCCGTATTTTGTATTTTAGGGCATGGATGAGAGGAGCTGTCCCACAGAGTTTCGCAAAGAAGGCACAAAGTGGCACAAAGACAGGATAGGAATTCTGTAGGGACGCCATGCATGGCGTCCCTACAACAATAACCACCTCATCATGTTTTCATTTCCAATCATTTCACTAATTTTGCAGTCTTATACTTTGTCGGACATGGAACATAAACTGGTAATATACAACACGCTCAGCCGGAAGAAAGAACTTTTCGAGCCTATTAACCCGCCGCATGTGGGAATGTATGTCTGCGGCCCGACGGTTTACGGCGATGCCCACCTGGGACATGCGCGGCCTGCCATTACCTTCGATATCGTATTCCGGTACCTGAAATATCTCGGCTATAAAGTCCGTTATGTGCGTAATATTACTGATGTAGGACATCTGGTGGGCGATGCAGATTCAGGTGAAGACAAAGTGCAGAAAAAAGCACAGCTGGAAAAGCTGGAACCCATGGAAGTGGTGAAATTTTACAGCGACCGTTACCACAAGAATATGGAGCAGTTGAATACTTTGCCGCCCAGCATTGAACCTACTGCTTCAGGCCACATCATTGAACAGATTGAGCTTGTAAAAAAAATTTTGGGAAACGGCTATGCTTACGAGTCGGAAGGTTCGCTTTATTTTGATATTGAGAAATACAATAAAACACATCATTATGGAAAACTGTCAGGCCGCAAGATTGAAGAACTGATGCAAAACACCCGCGAACTTACTGGGCAGGAAGAGAAAAAGAACGCTTTTGATTTTGCTCTTTGGAAGAAATCCGATCCTAAGCATATGATGCACTGGCCGTCACCGTGGAGCGAAGGTTATCCGGGGTGGCATTTGGAATGCTCGGCCATGGGTGCCAAATATCTTGGTGAAACATTTGACATTCATGGTGGAGGAATGGACCTACTTTTCCCGCATCACGAATCGGAGATTGCACAAGCCAACGCTGCCACAGGCCACGATCCGGTGAAATACTGGATACACAACAATATGATCACCATCAACGGTCAGAAAATGGGAAAATCGCTGAACAACTTTATCACCTTAAATGAGTTTTTCACAGGCACTCACGAAGCGCTGGACCGCGCTTATCCACCCATAGTGATCCGGTTTTTTATTCTGCAGGCACATTATCGCAGTACTTTGGATTTTTCCACCGAAGCGCTGAAAGCTGCCGAAAAAGGAATGCGCAAACTGTTTGATGCTTTCCACCTGCTTTCCGGTTTAAAACCGGCTCAGGCTTCTACTGTTGATATAAAAGCACGGGAAGAAAAGTGTTACGAAGCCATGGACGACGACTTCAACACACCCATCGTCATTGCAAACCTGTTTGAGCTGACGCGCCTTATCAATTTGGTGAATGACGGGAAAGAAAGCCTTACTGAAGAAGATATAGCCTTTACAAAATCATTTTTCTCTACTTTCTTGTTTGATATTCTGGGTCTTGAGGACGAACCGGAAAAGGAAGACAGTAAATTGATTGATTACCTGATGGATACCATTCTAACGATTCGCCGGGAAGCCAAGGAGCGGAAAGATTATGCGACTTCGGATAAGATCCGCGATGAACTGGCCAAGCTGAATATCGAGATCATGGATACGAAAGATGGTGCTAAGTGGAGTTTTTTGAAATAGAAAATCTGGTACAAGTGGACACTTGTACCAGATCATATTTTATAACATAAACCGGAATCCGAATACTCAAGATTCCCTTGCAGGAAGTCAAGGTCAATCGACCGTTTAAATCCTATATTTTCATAGATTTTCCAAGCGATTTGCATGGCTTTCGTCGTGTGGATGATGACCTGTTTCTGCTGTTTTTCTTTGGCTTTACGGATGCATGCATCAATCAAAAGCTTGTCCACACCTTACCCGCAGGTTGACGGATCGACACCCAACAGCCTGAATCTGGAAGCATTTTGCTCTTTTGTGACCGTGCCGCCGGAACCATAATATTTCATATCACCAATGTAAACCACGGCTCCAGTAATTTTCCCGGAAAGGGAAACGGTAACCAATAATTCCGTTTCGGGATTTTCGGTCAGCATGCTAACCTTTGCCAACATTTTGTAATAATTAGGCATTTCGGATTCCTTGGGAAACCCTTCCAGTTGCGAATAGACCCGAACCAGTAACTTACCGGTTTTTTCAAACTCTTCCGGTTTGGCGTTCCTTACGATGTATTTTTGTTTATTCATATTGCTAACCCAACGGAAAGATGTTGTGTTTCAGCAAATACTGCAAAACTTTTTCTACATTTTCAGAATTGTGTTTCGCTTTCAGGCTGAAGCTCGGATTCTCAGGAATGTCATAGGAGATATCCAACCCGGGAATGTCTTTGATTTTATCTTTATCGAAGCGTTCATAAAGATCATCATCCACGTGTTTCCGGCAATAGTCTAAATCTGCATTCATGTAAATCAAATGAAAGCGTTCAGAACCTACAATTTCCGCAACCTGCTGACGAATGTTATCGTCCGGTGAAGTAAACGAGCAGATGCACAGGATGCCCTGATCGTTTAAGATCTTAGCGATATTGGCCACGCGCCTGAGTTGTTCAGCTCGGTCGGCAGGCGTGTAATCTAGTTCGCGAGACAAACCGGAACGCATCGATTTCCCATCCAGCAAAACGATTTTTGCCCCTGATTCTATCAATTGTTTTTCCAGCAGGAACGCCAGTTCATTTTTACCGCTGCCGTGCAGTCCGGTAATCCAGAGTGTAGCTCCTTTCTGGTTGTATTGTTTTTCGCGGGTCTTTTTGGTCACAAGGCTGTGTCCGCCGGCAATCATTTGCTTTTGGTTTTCAGTAATCCTCGTGGGCAATAAACTGTTGTCCTGTTTGTCGAGGATCATCCCAACAGCAACGGTATTGTGGGTTACAGGATCAATTAGGATGAATGAACCTGTTTGATGATTCTTTTTGTAAGCATCGAAAAACAAAGGCTCCACCGTGGTGATGATCGCACGACCGATTTCATTCAGTTCAAGGTGTTCTACTTCCATGTTTTCCAGTGTGTTGACATCCACTTTGTAACGGATCTGATCTATTTTTGCCTTGCTGCTGTGGGTGTTGTGTTTGATGTAAAAATGGGTGTAAGGATCCATTGGTTTTTCATCCATCCACACCAGCATAGATTCAAAATGGCGACTTACATGTGGCTGATTGTCGGTATGCACCAGCATGTTCCCACGGGAAATGTCAATTTCATCTTCTAGTGTAAGGCTGATACTTTGCGGCGGAAAGGCATAATCCAGATCTCCGTCGTAAGTGGTGATAGTTTTCACCTTTGATGTTTTCCCGGAAGGAAGCACTTTGATTTCATCGCCTTTATGGATGATCCCCGATGCGACGGCACCTGCAAAACCCCTGTATTTCAGATCAGGACGTACCACATATTGTACCGGAAAGCGGAAATCTTCAAAATTTCTGTCGCTGCCCACGTGAACGGTTTCCAGGAATTCAAGCATGCTTTTCCCATGATACCACGGCATTTTTTGAGTCGGTTTCACCACATTTTCGCCTTTTAAGGCAGAAATAGGAATAAAGCTCACATCAGGAACATCCAACTGGGTGATGAAATCTTTGTAATCGGATACAATGGAATTGAAAACTTCTTCGCTGTAATCCATGAGATCCATTTTGTTCACAGCCAGGACCACATGTTTTATTCCCAACAGAGAAGCCAGAAAAGTATGGCGTTTGGTCTGCGTAATTACCCCTTTGCGGGCATCGACCAGCAGGATGGCAAGATTGGCAGTGGAACCGCCGGTGATCATATTTCGGGTATATTGTTCGTGCCCGGGAGTGTCGGCAATGATGAATTTTCTTTTTTCCGTAGAAAAGTATTGGTAGGCCACGTCAATGGTAATTCCCTGTTCCCGTTCTGCTTTCAAACCGTCGAGCAGCAAGGCATAGTCTATTTCATCGCCGGCATGGCCCATGCGTTTGCTGTCGCGATGCAGTGCAGAAAGACGGTCTTCGTACAATTTTTTACTGTCGAACAGCAGGCGTCCAATCAGCGTAGATTTTCCATCATCCACAGAGCCGGCCGTGAGCAACCGCAACAAATCTTTTTTTTGATCCTGGTCAAGGAATTCTTTAATATCCATTCCGTTCATAAGTTCCTTACATTTCTGTATTGTTTCAGCAAAAGGAGTTCCATTATTCGGGGCTAATGAGATCTCTTAAAAATGGGTCCGAAAAACAGATTCCCGTGAAGGAGATCCTAAAGCGTTAGTAAGGGGCAAAAATACAAAAAAAGACGGCGTTTTTTGTGGGTATATTTCCCGTGCTACCGCCTATAATTTTGTAATTTTACCAGGATAAATAATAGACCATGAACCACAATCCTATTCAGATTACCAAGAGAAACGGAGATTTAGCACCTTTTGATGAAGACAAACTGAGACGGGCTCTGACCCGTTCCGGTGCCAAACCGATCGACCTGGAAGAAGCCCTGGAGGCCGTTCGTAGCATTTTGTATGATGGAATCGACACCCATAAGATCTTTCAGACCGCTTACCAGGTTTTGAAAAAACGATCGCATCACAGCGCAGGTCGCTACCGCCTGAAGAAAGCTATGATGGAGCTGGGGCCTTCGGGATATCCGTTTGAAAAGTTTGTGGGAAAATTGCTGGAATCGCAAGGTTATCATGCGACAGTGAATGTGATTGTGCAAGGAGCCTGCGTTTCTCACGAAGTGGATGTGGTAGCGTTGAAGGATAAAGAACAAACCATGGTGGAATGCAAATATCATACGGACATATCCATCAAGAGTGATGTGAAAGTGGCGCTTTATATTCATTCCCGTTTTCAGGATGTTTCCAAAGCCTGGGCCGCTGCTTCGAACGATCCTGAAATGAAATATCAGGGGATGATCGTTACCAACACGCGATTTTCAACTGACGCAACGCAGTACGCTGAGTGCGTGGGTTTGAAGCTGGTTTCCTGGGATTATCCCCGTTCTGGATGCTTAAAAGACTGGATCGACCAATCAGGCTACCATCCTATTACAAGCTTGAGTCTGCTGAGCAAATCTGAAAAAATTAAATTGCTTGAAAAAGGACTGGTTTTGTGCCGCGATGTGAGCCGGAAGAGAGATCTGCTGGAAGAAGTCGGGATCAACAAAAACAAAATACCGAGAATTATTGAAGAAGCCCGTGCGCTTTCGGGAACCTTTTAATTGTTGTAAAAATCAGAATTCATGAGACAGGAAGAAAATAAAATGATCTGGCAGGAAGATTTTGTGGTGGACTGGGAATCGGTAAGTATGGACAATCGGATGACATTGTCGGCATTGATACGCATTTTGTTGCTGGGAGCTACGAACCATGCAGAAGCGATGGGCTTTGGTTTTACAGATACCAGTAAAGAAGATCTGTCATGGGTTCTACTGCGAATCAATCTGAAAATCGAAAGGCTTCCGATGTGGCAGGAAGCCATCAGTGTGCTCACTTGGCCTAGCCAGGTTAAGGCCCTGACTGCATTTCGTGAGTTTGAAGTGGTGGGGAAGAACAAAGAAGTGCTGTGCCGCGCTACATCAGAATGGTCGGTTATCAACCTAAAAACAAGACGGCCGCAACGCATGGAAGGACTTCAGTTTATTGAGAAACACCTGGTGAATGAGCCTAATCTGGTTTTTCCTTTTCCAAAGATCAATCCCAAAATGGATTTTGAGGAGATTTTTTCTTTACAAATCCATTATTCTCACATGGATATGAACGGACATGCCAATGCGGTGAAATATTTCGACTGGCTGTCGGATGCGGTATACGAACAATTCGGCACCAACGATGTTTCATTCGTTTATTTCAATTATTACCACGAATGTATGCTGGGCGAAACAATTTCCATCCAAAAATCCTTGGAAGAACCTGGCGTGATCCGGGGATTTAAGACCGGCGAAGGAAAGATGGCTTTTCTTTCCAAGGTGGAGATAGAGTAGATTTTGGATTTTTTAATTGATTTGGAACTGAGAGGCTTGTTTCATAGCATTTTGTTGTATTTTAGAAAGTCTGAAGTCAGTCTTTTTTCTTTATAACAAAAAGCGGGAAGTAAAAAACAAGAATGATGATTGAAAATAATAGCCCCCCTATAGTTCCAACCGCAAACGCAAACCAAAAGGGTTCATTTTGTCCATTAACTATAAAAGGGACAAGTCCTAAAATAGTAGAGAGTATAGTTAATAGGATAGGAATAATTTTATAATTAAATGCCTTTACATATATTGCTGTTGACGAAGATTTAGGATGAGACTGCTTTAACTGAATGAATTCATACAACAAGTAGATGGATGCGTTGACAACTACTCCACTGATAAGTAAGAACGAAGCATATCCACCTTGATCGAAATTTATATCAAAAAAATAAAACGACAGAAAGATTCCGATAAAAGAAGCTGGAATTGCAAGAATAATAGCAAAAGGAAATTTAAGTGATTCAAACAAGATACTGCATATAGCAAAAATGATTAGAATGATAATTAAAATAAGTCCAATATATGAATTCGATGCTTTTTGAATAGAGAAATTATTAGTAATCTGTTTATAACGATATCCCAATGGAAAGTTCTTTTTTAAATCTTTCAATCCAGTATATAAAAGTCTATTTCCAAATTTTTGACTCCCAGCATATTTATATTCTACTACTCTGACATAATTTTGATTTTCCCGATAAATATTTTGTTGTTCGGCCTCTTTTTTCAGGTTTATAAACTCAACCAGCTTATGATTTATACCTGGAATTGGCAAGTGTAAAATGCTCCATTTATCAAATCTAGATAAATTTTCAGGCTGGATTTTTATTGTTGTGTACCGGTTTCCGGTAAGTAGACTCATGCTATTTCCTTTTTCGGAAATTCTAGTGTTTAAAAAATGCACTATACTTCTAGGATTAATCCCCCAATAATTTAGTTTATTGATGTTTAAAACTGCATAATATTCTTGGGATTTTTCTGTCCCCCACCAATTACCAGTGCCGGAAATGTCAATGTCTGAGATTCTTGGAGATTCTTTAAGTCGCTCTTTTAATTGTTTTGCTAGGGCTTTCAATTTATGGTAATTGTAACCATAAATAGCTACTTTATAATTAACCAATTCGTTATTCCCTTCTCGATTCTGGAATCCTTCCCCCACTCCAAAAATTTCCCAATTAATATCTCCCATATTCACGCTATGGCTGATTAGTTTATCTTTTATTATAAAGGGTAAAAACGTATTTACCCATTTTTTCTTAAAAGAAATTACCATTTCCCCGAATTGGGGACTAATAATACGGGTATAAAAATTGATTTTATTTTTATACTCTTTTGCAATGGCTTCAATATTTTCAAAAACATTATTTAGCTGTTTGACTGTCCTCCCTTTAGGTAGTGAAGCCTGGACGTAAATTTTAGTTTTTTCAGGTTTTGTATAATATGAATTTTCAAAAACATAATTAGAAAACAGCCGAAGACTTCCTCCCAATGTTTTGTTAACAATAGGTTCCATATTGTCAATATACCAGTCACTTCCAATGGTCTTGTTATAGAGAGAAGCAAATGGTCTCGTAGAATTAATTTTGTTTGGTAGAATATAGACGGGTAATCCAAAAGCTAAGACAAGGGCAGCTATAGCTATTGCCCTGTGTTCTAATATGAAGTTGATGAGTGCCGTATACAGATAATTGACCTTTACAAGCTTGACCCTTCGCTTATATTTGAGAATACTTTTCCCCCTTTTTAAGAGGAAAAGACTAAGATAGGCAGGAATGAAGAATAAAGCTACAATTAAAGAAACAAATAGATTGATAGTTATTATTATTGCAAAATCACGCAATGTTAATTGTAATCTTGCTGGAAGGAGTAAGACAACTATAAGAGAAGCAATTGTAGTAAGGGTTGAAGCCAAAATAGCAGTATATATTTTTAAATTTTTTCTATAAATCAGATGGTCGGCCATCATAAGAGAATTGTCTATAATCAATCCAAGTGAAACAGTAATCCCAGCGAAAGAATATAGGTTAATTTCGACCCCAAAAAAATAATACAGCATAAAAGACAAAGACAGGTTTGTCAAAAGGCTTAGAATAATTAGTGTTACATACCTAACGCTAAAACTAACCAGAAAAACAAATATCAATAGAATAGTAAAAGTAAATAATGTTCTTTGGTAAATTTTAGTAAGTTGTGCTTGAAGGTAATGAGTGTCATTGTATGTATTTTTAATTTGGTAACCGATAGGCAATAGTTTTTTAAATGCGTCAATTTTTTTACGAATAATTTTGTCAACTTTTAATGAATTGGCATCTTTTTGGGAATATATAACAATGTTTATTGCATTATGGCCATTCATCCTAAAATAAGAATTGATGTTTCGTGATACTTTATTAACCCTGGCAATATTGCCTAAATAAATGATGCGGTTGCCTCTCTTTGTTATAGGAATAGAATCCCAATTAATAGAGTCACTTTGTGCATGACTCAATTTTATTGTGAGGTATCTTTCTTGTACTTTCTTGTTGTTATGTATGTTTTCAATGGTATACCCAATCGGCTGACTATAAAAATAATTATATAAAGCCTTTTTTATCTCTTGGGAAGAAATAGACAAGTGATAGATAACTTCAGGTTTGTATGCAAATTCCCACTCATAACCGGTACCACCATAGATAACAATTTTATCAATCCCTGGAATGAAAGCCAAGTCTCTTTTGATATTATTTTCAGCATATTGCTGAAGGGTAAATGAGGATCTATTTCCATATAAGGAATAGATTAATAGTGGTTTTTCTGTCTCTTGATTCTGTGATTTCATAGTTATCACAGGATAGGAAATCCCCGTTGGCAACCTTGGATATAGTTGACGGATTGCAGATGAAATTTCTAACCGCAATTCTTGGAGATTGGCAAATTTGTCAGGTTCTATTGTGATTTCTGCCTTACCTACGGACGAAACCGAGTTAATTTTTTTAATACCGGCTAAGGAGTTGAGTTTGCCCTCCAGTTTTGATGTTAGTTGCGCCTCAACAATTACCGGAGCAACATTACTCCATTTACTAGTGATGGTAAAAGAAGAAAAGTTTGAGGATGGTTGAAGCCTGATTGACAACAATGGAACAAACGACCAACTCAAGATACTTAAGGCAATAAATATTAAAAAAATTGAAAATGCTGTTCCGCGTCTTAAATACATAAAGGATTTTGGTAAATTAAATAATATCGACAATGTAAAAAAAGTTAAAAAAAGTTAAAAAAAGTTAAAAAA
>VAPK010260816.1_pt1 | contig 16432 bp, 13 predicted proteins | sample 3395031 | NCBI WGS metagenome assembly VAPK01 (sample SAMN08290443, study PRJNA428436) | hydrothermal vent metagenome | isolation source: Deep-sea hydrothermal vent chimney 1 | place: Pacific Ocean: Juan De Fuca Ridge
AACTTAAGAAGACAGCTATGCTATAGGAAGCAGCTATTTTCTCAAGCTGATGAATGAGACAAAATGAGAGCCGGTTTATTAGGTTTATTATGCAGTGGGCTCACTAACAGGATGGGGCGGAACATATTTTATGCAGAAGGCAAGCGAATTTTTTATAACGGCAAAAAGCCTAACTGTCGATGCAGCATTAAAGCTGAATTTGGTTACCAGGGTATTAGATGACTATCGTTTTTATCAAAATGTAATAAATTTTGCCTGAGCTTGTCTTAAACGAGCCGTATTAAAACAACGGTGTAAAAAATATTAATAAAGCGGCTGTTTCTCAGCTAAAAAGTTGGATGTACCTTCTTCACCGGTCGGTGCATTCCTATGGCAACAATAGTCTGCACTTATTAACCCAACCACACGAAAGAGGAGATAGCAAAATTTGTGATTAGGATTTAATATTTTTAATACTCTGGCTCTCTAAAACCTAAATTTTCTTATATGGCAGGCAAGGACAGGAACTTAAAATATTTATATCTTGTCTCCATTTCTTGTTTCTTGCCTATAGTCTTCCGCTAAATTTCTTAGTTAGTCACTTTTACCTTTGATAAAGTTTTAAGAATATATGCTATAAAAATGCTTATAACGGCAAGTACGATATAAACCATAAACCCTCTGGCGTAACCAATGGTTCCCATTTTGTCAACAAAAAAGCCTAAAATAGGCGGAACGGCAAATCCACCAAAAGCACCCAGCCCTCCGACCCAGCCTGCTGCACCACCTACTGACTCAGGAACATATTTAGGAACCAGTTTAAAAACCGCAGCATTACCCATTCCCATTCCTGCTCCTATAAATAGCTCTCCAATAAAATCGGGCAGGAAAGCCGTGAATATGGTCAGCAGTATCGCTCCTATCAAAACAAGCGAGAAGCTTCCCGTTGCAACTTTTTCGCCGCCTACTTTATCACTTAGCGTACCTCCATATATCCTGATAAAAGAAGCTAATAAAGAAAAACCTACACCGCCCAATAGACCTGCTTCTCTTATGCCGAATCCGTGGAAAATGCTCCAATATGTAGGAAACCATGCAGTAAGAGCCAGAAAACCGCCGAATGATGTAAAATATAGTGCAACTAGAGCCCAGGTTCTCCATACTGAAGCAGAGATTTTAAGGGATTCCATAACTTTTCCACTCGGTATAAGCTCCTGGCCAAGTTTCTTTGAAACGACTTCAGCTTTTTCCGGGTTTACTCCTTTTTTAGTAAGTTGAAAAAAGTATGCATCATGGGCAATGGCGAGGTATATTAATGATCCTATAATAAGTACGATGAGCCAAATAAGATACGAGGTAGCTAAACCTAAAACCGGCAATATGAAAGAAAGAAGCACTGTAAAAATTCCCGGTGCCGTGTTGCCCAAACCGCCATACAGACCGAGTACAATTCCTTGTTTAGATTGAGGATACCAGTAAGAAGCTTGCGGTATTCCGACTGAAAATGTTGCTATACCGCATCCGCTTAGAAAACCAAATAGTAAGATTAACGGGTAATAGTTAGCGGTCAGTTTATTGGGATACAATAGAAAAAGGATTCCCGCCAATCCTATCATACCTATGATACCGAGCGCTAGAAGGATACTGAGAGGTTTTTTGCCTCCTACTTTGTCCACCCATGCCCCGAACGGAATTCTCATAAGCGAACCTGTCAACATAGGTGCAGCAACAAGCAGTCCAACCTGCATTCCGGACAGCTGCATTATTGTCTTGAATTCCTTTGCCGCAGGCCCATACAATGCTACAGCGGCAAAACCGATAAAAAATCCCCATGTTGCCGCAGTTAATCCTAATCTAGGGTTTCCTTTCAGTTTGTATTTCGAAATTAACTTATTATTCATCTAAATACCTCCTCTGTTGTTTTTATACCATCTTACTAATTCATAAGGCCTCCATAAGTATGGAATTGGAACGGAAATCATATGCACCAATCGCGTAAAAGGGAAAATAAGAATCAGAAAAAATGCGTTAAGAATATGAAGTTTTACTACCATAGGCAACACAGTCACATAGCTATTATTGGGAGTTAGGCTGACAAGTGAATCAATCCAAGGAACAATAGTGCCAAGATACCAGAGGCTTCCCCATCTGTATGTAAGAGCAATGTAAATTCCTGTTCCAATCTGAAATAAAAAGAGATACAGAAGCAGCCAATCAGTTGCAAAACTAACCGCACTTACCTTGCTGTTGGCTAATCTTCTCACAGCCAATATTATAAGGCCGACGAATGAAAGCAGTGCCAATCCAAGCCCTATTGATTCGAAAAGCTCGATCCTACTGCCGACAAGCAGCCATTTGTAAGCTCCCGGTATAATCAATGCGAAGATATGGATCAGAAGAATGATAATTATTCCGTAATGCCATGGAACAGAACCCCAGAAAAGAGCCTTACTTTCCAAAAATTGAGAAGAGTAACTTGAATAGGAATATCGGTCTGTTATAAATCGATAAATAGTGAACATTACGGCGATAATCACCGCTATATATGGAAAAACAATAAACAAAAAATTATTGAGCATTTATCACCTCCGATTTTATAAAAATTTTCAAGAAAGTAATTATTGATGCATAAAAATCTATAGCCGACATATCACTGCTCTTCTCATTGCCAATCTCAGTGTTGGTTCGGCTTACCTCGAGGAGCATTCTATCCACAGAAGGTATCAGTGCTTCATTTATTATCTCGCAATAAAAGCTGCTATCTTTTAAATTTGACAGGAATTTTAATAGCACGGAAATATGATCGGGCATTTCGTTTCCCTGCTGCTTAAATCCGAATTGCCTAAATTTTTCCTTTAATCCTGTTATCAGAAGGCTTCTCCTATAATCTTCTCCAAAAAGATAATAGCCGACATAGGGCGAACATAAGGAGTTTATGTCAAAAATTGCGGTATAGGCCTCCTGGATATAGCCTAAAGATTGCTTGTCAAGCCATCCTTTTAATTGCTTCAGATGATAGGACTTATTCTCAGGCAATAATCTAATAAGGGTATCAAATTGGTATTTGATATCATCTTTGGATTCAGGATAATCAATGAGTACAGCAAACAGTTCAAGTGTTTTTTGCTTATTGTCGGTATAATTCACAATCTTCTTTTTGCCTTTTGCAGAAACCCGAATCCACTTTCAGCCTTGTGATCATATACATCTTCAAAACTTTCAATTGCCTCCTCGCGATGCATTGGAGGTATGACAAATCGTTCTTCCGGACTCGGCAATGAAGTCAGCCTATAAATTGCGTTGGCCTCCTGCGCATCAATGCCGCTTATTTGAAAAGCTTTTTTAAGGTCCGCTTCCGCTACATCTCCTACGGTAACACTTCTCCTGTAAAGGCGCACGGCAATAAGCTTTTTGTAAACTGCGTCAATTTTGTTTGTATCTCCTGCAGTAAAGAGTGATGCGAGATATTTAATAGGAATTCGCGAATCTTCTAATGAGTGAAATAATTTCATATGATCTGCTGCTTCATTATCGGAGTCTAAGTTTATCACATCGAACTTTTCACCTTCTACTTTTGCCATAATAGGCGAAAGAGGCGGCACATAGAAGAGCGACGGCAAGGTTCTGAACTCAGGATGAAGAGGAAGAGCCAGTCCCCATTTTTTAACAAATTTATATACAGGAGAGTTTTGAGCAGCAGCAATAACATCGTCTTGTATTCCTTGAATCTTTGCGGCAGTTATCACCTTTTCATCGAATGGATTAAGCAGTACATCAAGTTGGGCATCAACAAGTTTGTTTTCAGGAACCTTAGCCGCATCTTCAATTCTATCTGCATCATAAAGCATTACACCAAGGTACCTTATTCGTCCTACACATGAATGCATACATGCAGGGACTTCTCCTGCTTCCAACCGCGGATAACACAGAACGCATTTTTCAGATTTCCCTGTGTTCCAGTTATAATAACTTTTTTTATACGGACATCCTGAAACGCACATTCTCCATCCGCGGCATTTCTCCTGATCGATTAAAACTATTCCGTCTTCGCCGCGCTTATATATAGCTCCTGATGGACATGTAGAAATACATGCGGCATTTAAGCAATGGTTACATATTCTGGGAATATAAAAAAACACGAGTCGTTCAAGTTCGTTAAGCTGCTTTTTCTCCAGCTCAGTCAATTTCTCAAGATTAATATCGCCTCTCGCATAGATTGGAGATCCGCTGAGATCATCATCCCAGTTAGGGCCTGCTTTAATATCTATTAGTTTTCCCGTTATCAATGATATTGGTTTTGCTGTGGGCTGGTCATCGCTTTCCGGCGCATTGAACAGATCCTCATATTTATATGTCCATGGTTCATAATAATCATCAATGGTTGGAAGTGGAGGACTGGCAAATATATTGAACAGCCTTGTGAGTCTGCCGTTTATTCTCGGTTTTAATGTATCCCCCTCCATCTTCCAACCGCCTTTATATTGCGATTGGTCTTCCCATTTAGTGGGATAACCGGTTCCTGGTTTTGTTTCAACATTATTCCACCACATATATTCGGCGCCTTTTCTATCTGTCCAGAGATTCTTGCATGCAACGCTGCAAGTATGACATCCGATACATTTGTCAAGATGGAATACCATAGAAACTTGTGATCGTATATTCATTGTTACTCCTTTGATATAATCATTTTTAAAAGGTTACTTTATCAAGTTTCCTGATTGCTACGAATGAATCACGGTTTACGCCTGTAGGGCCCCAATAATTTATGTGATATGTAAATTGCCCGTAACCTCCGGCCAAAAGTACAGGATTCAACCTGCATCTTGTTAAGCTGTTGTTCATACCTGCCCGTTTATTACCTCGCAGAGGTGATTTAGGCACGCCTATTGTGCGTTCTGTGGCATGATAGATCCAGCAAGTGCCGGATGGAATTCTCGAACTTACAACGGCTCTTGTTACCACAACTCCATTATCGTTGAATACTTCTACCCAATCGTTATCTTTTATGCCCATCTTTTCGGCATTTTTTTCGCTCATCCAGCACGGCTCAATGCCCCTTGATAAGGTCATCATTCTTAGCGTATCACCATATGTTGAATGGATATGCCATTTCCCGTGCGGAGTAATGAGATTAAATTTCTCGGCATTTATTCCATCCGGTGAATTTCGCAGATCTCCGGTTGGATTATAAGAAAGTTTCGGTTTATAAACGGGGAAGTTTTCACCAAAATCGATAAACCATTTATGGTCGAGATATATATGTTGTCTTCCGGTTAGTGTACGCCATGGAATAAGTCGTTCTTTATTAAGTGTCCATGCCGAATACGCCCTGCCTTCGTTTATATTTCCCGACCAGCATGGACTTGTTAAAAGCCTTTGAGGCTGTTTTTGAAGCTCAAGGAAGCTGAGCCTTCTGCCTCTTTGTTGAGCAAGATCAGATAATTTAACTCCGGTTTTCTCTTCCATAGATTTAAATCCTTCATAACTAACATCGCCGTTAGTCTCGGGAGCGAGATAAAGAGTGATATTTGCAGCATCTATGACATCTTCGAGACTTGGATACTTTTCTCCTTCCCATTCAACGCATCTTGTACGGCGCGGGTCAACTGTTCCCCCAACCGGTCTTTCCATCAATTCGTCATAAAATTTTTTAACATTCAGATGAGCTCCATGTGCTCCTATACCTTGATCCCTGACATTGCGCCCAAATGATATAAATTTATTATATATAGTAGAATAATCTCTTTTAACTATGCTAAAGTGCGGCATAGTTTTGCCCGGTATTGCTTCACATTCTCCTTCATACCATTTTTTGACATCGGTTTGCGATATTTCATCGGGGCTGTCATGCATAAGCGGAGACATTACTATATCTTCGGCCGGTTCATCGAAGGCATACTTAGAAAGTCTGCTGACTTCTTTTGCAAGTAATTTAAAGATATCCCAATCCGATTTTGATTGCCATGATGGGTTTACCGCAGCTCCAAGCGGGTGTATATACGAATGCATATCTGTGGTATTAAGATCGTTTTTTTCATACCACATGGCAGTCGGTAATACAATATCCGAATATAAAGCAGATGTGTCCATCCTGAAGTTTATATCGACTACAAGATCCATTTTTCCTCTTGGAGCCGGTTCATCGATTTTGACTGTTTTTACACTTCCTTCCGCACGTTCATCAGCTATAGCATTATCATTAGTGCCCAGATAATGACGAAGGAAATATTCATGTCCCTTGGCACTTGTGCCTATTGCATTGCCTCTCCATATAATCCATACTCTGGGCCAATTCTCCTTTGCATCAGGATTATCTATAGCAAAATCAAGTTTTTTGGACTTTAGCTTATTTATCACATAGTTTGATACATCAGCATCACTTTTAACTCCATCTTTTCTGGCTTCCTTCATAACTTCTAACGGATTTTTGTTAAACTGAGGATATGAGGGCATCCATCCCATTTTCACGGAATCACTTATAAGATCAGCGACATGCCCCTTTGCCCATTTAACATGCTTGGGCACTGCATTATATTCAGTGAAATCCCCTTCATATCGCCATTGATCGCTGTTCATATAGTGCCATGTAGGAGACTGCTGGAAACGAGGAGGCTTTGTCCAGTCGCCTGCACTTTGAATAGCTGCCCATGGTGCAACCGGAGCAAGTTTTTCCTGCCCTACGTAATGGTTCATTCCGCCGCCGTTAGTTCCCGGACATCCGGTAAGAATGAGTGCTGTAGCCGGCAATCTATAACCTTGATCATTGTGGTACCAATGATTTATGCCCGGGCCTATAATAACCATTGATTTTCCTTTTGTCAGCTCGGCATTTTTAGCAAATTCTCGTGCAAACCGTATGACGGTTTTTCTACCGATTCCTGTAATTTGCTCCTGCCATGCCGGTGTGTATGGCTTATGATCATCGTAATCAGTGGGATAATCTCCTTCAAATCCTCTTGAAACACCAAATTCAGCCATAATGAGATCAAATAGTGTGGCAATGACTATATCGTCATTTTCAGTTTTTAATCGTTTTACAGGCACTCCTCTGAACATATTTGTTTTGCTTTCAAATTCATCAAAACCAACCTGTAAAACATCATCGTGATCATCTTTAAAAGTAATTGCCGGATCTATAGGATTACCATCAAGTCCATCCTCAAGCTTTAGATTCCATTTCCCAGTCTCTTTTTTGTCCCATCTAAAACCTACAGTACCTCCGGGCATACGAGCTTCATTGCTGTTTTTATCGTAGATCAAAAATTTCCAATCTCCATTTTCAACATTTTTATAACGCGAAATTCTATTAGCCCTAACATATTGGCCCGGTTTATAAGAATTATTTGAAGGATCTTTTTTTAACTCTACAAGAAACGACATATCACTATACTGTTTTATATAATCAACAAAATATGGAACAGTTCGCTTTTCATAAAACTCTTTTAATATGACATGATTTACCGCCATCCAGAAGGCTGTATCCTGACCCGCTTTAACAGGAATCCACCAATCTGCATATTTAGATACTTGACTGAAGTCAGGAGATAGTACAACGAGCTTAGCCCCATTATATCGAGCTTCGGCAAGGAAGTGAACATCAGGCGTTCTCGTTCTGTTGGGGGTTGTTCCCGTTACTACGATAAATTTACCATTATACCAATCGGCACTTTCTGCAACATCCGTTTGATCACCCCAAATTTCAGGAAATGCCGGGGGAAGATCACAATACCAATCATAAAAACTAAGATGTGCTCCACCTAAAAGCTGCATAAACCGAGATCCGCCGGCAAAAGAAAACATAGACATGGCAGGAATAGGGGAAAATGCGAATATTCTGTCGGGACCCCATTTCTTAGCCGTATAAAGACATGACGCAGCAATTATTTTTGCAGCCTTATCCCAGCTTGTTCGTCTGAAGCCTCCTTTCCCTCTTGCTCTCTGATATCTTGAACGTTTAGAATTATCCTCAACAATAGATGCCCATGCGTCTATCGGATTATCATAAGTTTTTAAGGCTTCTTCCCAAAAGTCCAATAGCGCACCTTTTATGTATGGATATTTGACTCTTATAGGACTATAAACATACCATGATGCAGAAATACCTCTTTGACATCCCCTGGGTTCATAAGGCGGAAGTTCGTCGCTGAATTGAGGATAATCTGTTTGCTGCAGCTCCCATGTTACCACCCCATCTTTAACATAAACACCCCATGAACATCCTCCTGTACAGTTAACTCCATGCGTACTTCTTACTATCTTATCATGCTGATGTCTATTTCTGTAAAACTCTTCCCACTGCCTTAGTTTAGGATTGGTTATATCTTTTATCCATCCCATAAATTTCCTCCTTTATAATTTTTCCACAAGGGAGCGTCTAACGGTGAACAGACGATTTTTCCATATAATCGGCAGAAGAATCATAAGTACGACAAAAATAGACACCCCGGATATTAATAATCCCAAACCTTTACCCCTGCTCCGATTTATCTTACCCGCGCCCTTGCTCTGATTTACCTTTGATGAGTATTTGAGAAAAGCCAGGAGGTCATTTCTCTCTTGTTTTGTTATCGGTCTTGTTCGGTATATCGGCTTCATGGTAGGAAATGGAACGGATTTTAACACAAATTTAAGCCCATTTTCGCCAATCTGTTTATATACTCCTGAAAGATTTGGACCCAATGTTCCACCCATAATATTTATAGAGGTAACCGAATGGCAAGAGATACAAGCTGCTCCTCCATTTTTAAGTAACTTTTGGGATATAAAAATTTTCATTCCCGCCGCCGCATTTTTAGATAAAACAGGTTTCACACCTGCATCGGCATTAAGGCCTGATAAGGCAATAGATAAAATGATAATCCCGTAAAACATTTTAAAAATCATTATATAACCTCCTTTTCATTAATGTGTTAATCGCTGCCCAGGGTACCCAATATACTTTTTGTATCACTATAAAAAACAAAAGAGTGCTTAATTAAGTGCAAATTGTTCCCGACTGTTAAACATAGATTGCAGGATATTGCGAATTGCTGTTAGAATAGTTTATTTCAACTGTTTTTTTCGTTTTACTAGAATTTAGAAGCATCATCTTTTGCTGAATATCGGCAACGAGTTATTTTTGTTATTTGAGTTCTTTTTTGTACTTTTGGAAATTTTGCCGATGTTGTTAGTATTGCAAGTATGCTATCGGAGTTCTTTAAAAATTGCATTCTTTTATTTTGCATAATACCCCCTAAAATACTACTGAGTTAGTATTATTATCAGGCTATCTAATTTTGTCAAGGGATTTCCCTCTTTTTTACTAATCTCATCGCTTGAAATCAAAAAACGATCATAATATATCCTTATGAGACCACTGCATAATAAACAAATTCACAGCTTTTAATGAGGTTTTCTATAGAGCTGTCCTGAAGACAAGGCAGACCTCTGTTGGACTAACCGGGTTAATTCGAAGAAGCAAAAACGCAAGTATATGGGAAAGCACATATTGCCCGCAGGGAAGCCAAATAAACGGTAATCTTCAGGAAATCAAAATTCTCAAACTAACAGGTTAGTACCTCAAATTTTAATTTCTGAATCTCACCCAATCTTAGCTTCCTGTGGATCTGCTTATTGTGCAGTGGTCTAATTATCCCAAAAGTCCTCAAAAAGGCATATTTAAGAGCTTCTTTGACGAAGAAATTAGGATAGGAATCCAGCATAGAAACTTTTTTAATTGCAGGCTGTATGACGGCTCCGCCATTTGCCTTGATCTCTTCTCTTGTTTTCCTTACGGTTTTTCTGTCTATGCGCAAGGTTCTCGAAATATAAGAAATAGTTCTACCGAGCTTAATCATCGTATCTACTGAATAACGTATTGAAACTCCCTTCATTTTACTTCCTATAGACTAAAATTTATAGGAGGTATCATACTAAAAATTAATTAAACAGGTGGGGAATTTTAACCGCCATTACCATGTGAGTTTATTATGCCTTTGACATGAACAACAAATAAATAGAACTGCTTAATAAAATGTATGAGGAAAATAATTTAAGAAAAGGAGGGAATGAGAACTTAGAAAAAGTTGTATTGACAAACGGGGGCAGTATACTTTACGTATTTACCGCAATTCTCGGTTGACGAATGCTGCCTAAGTCTATAGCCCTGTTAATTCATAAAATATTATGTATAATTAATAGTATGGCATCGAAAACGGCTTATCTTTTTGTTAATACAAGCAATATGGGAAACGTTGAATATCTTATTGCCAAAGGAAATAAAATAGTTAAAACAGGAACTATCTCAATTCAAAATATTGGCGAACTGGAAGCGGATTATCTGAGAATATCGTTTCTTTCCGACTTAAGTTATTTTGATATCGCTCAACTCAAAATAAGCAGTAAAAAATTTCTCAATATTGCTGTCAAAAAATTTATAGACGGGCTTTCGGTCTTTACGGAGCCGTATATTGTAAGATATAAATTATTAAATAAATTTGATGACGGTATGTCGGTTAAAATAGCAGCCGCCCCTAAATCGGACATTAACGAACTTTTTCAGTCGCTTAATCAATCGGCTGTTATTGATTCGATCGTACCTGTTGAAAATGCAATTGTCAATCTATCGAAAAAAATGGGTATTCATCCGAACAAAATTGTATGGGCTAAGCTTGGAATTCTATCTGAAATGATTATTCAAAACGGTAATATCATATCAAGAAGCCTATCAAAATACGATCCTCAACAGGCAAGCAGCTTTTTAGAAGAAGGAACATTGCTGATGGGGGATTTGGCAGACGAAAATAAAGAAAACATAAAATGGAAATCAAATATCTTGGATGCTGACCTTAACCAAGTTTTGCATTCACCTGAAATTTACGGATTATTCTTTTTAGATAAAAGTTTCAACTTTTTGGAAAATGTTTACTTAACAAAAATAACGACCTACAGGTTTAGTAAATTGGCTGCCGTAATATCAATAATCCTGTCACTTCTTTTAACAAGCGTATCTGCAAGAAGTTACTTAAACTACCTAAAAATTAGAAAAACATTCAACGATAAGCTGTCATATTTATCGTCTAAAAACGATGAGCTGAAAGCCAAATTGCCTAACAAGAGTGAGATAACCACTCTAAAACGATTATCAAAATTGCAAAATAAACTCAATAAAGAACTGAATCTCGGAAAATTTGTCGGATGGTTATCCAACATAATGCCATCTGATGCACTGATAAATAGTATCGATGTATCTCCGGCTATTAAAACGGCATCTAAACAAAGAGGAGCTGTTCTGCAAACGGAATCTGCCGATAAAGAATTTACAGCTAAAATTGATATTTCCATTAAAGGTAATTATAAGAGTACAAAATATAAAACTATAATGTTTTTAAAAAAACTATCATTTAAGACTGCACCGAAAAAAAGTAATTTTAATTATACCAATAGCGATAAAAGCGCACGATTCCGCACAATATTGACTATTGATGGAAGTAAATTTTAGATGGCCAAACGCATAGGCCAGCTATTGGAAGAAAACGGCATAATAGATAATGCAAAAATAGAGTATGCACTTTCCGTCCAAAAGACCGTTAAAAAAAGAGTTGGCGATCTTCTTATTGATCTTAATTTTGTAACAGATAGAGATGTTGCGGGAATTCTTTCAAGGCAATCGGGAATACCGTTTAAAGAACTTGTTGCATACGAGCCTTCCAAAGATGCACTTGCCGCGGTTCCGCATAACTTTTCAGCTCAAAATAACATTCTGCCTCTTGCCATAGAAGACGGCAAACTAATAGTGGCTATAGCTGACCCTTATGATGAACGCACAAAAACCATGCTCAGCCGTTTTTCAAACGGACAAATTTCGTATTTCTTATCATCTCGATCTGAGATATCAAAAAATATCGAAAAATTTTATTACTTAGCGACACATCCAATTGATGAGTTGATAGATTTAATAAGAAAAAATATTCTAAATAATCTTGCTATTTCGGTAGAAAATCTTGTCAACCTTCTCATTGAAAGTGCTATTTACAATAGGGCGAGCGATATTCATATCAGTCCGACGGAGCAGGCAACACTAATATCATACAGAATTGACGGTGTTATGCATCTTTTTTATACGCTTCCCGCATCTATTCACACGCGAATTGTTTCAACGGTGAAAATAAGAAGCTCTATGGATATAGCCAAGTCCAATTCGCCTCAAGACGGAAGCATGAACTATGAAATATTTAATGAAAAATATGATTTTAGAGTGTCAACTGTCCCGACTATCTATGGCGAAAATCTTGTAATACGAATACTGGGCGGAGATAATCAAATTTCACTGCATCAAATAGGATTCAACAATTCGCAGCTTGATATGATTGATAAGGCTGTCAAATCGCCATTCGGCATAATTCTTGTGACAGGTCCGACCGGATCGGGCAAAACCACAACTCTTTATGCTTTGCTTCAAAAGATCAATTATATTGAAAAAAATGTTATGACTATCGAAGATCCTGTTGAATATAAGATGCCGTTAATTCATCAAGTGTCAGTCAATGAAAAGGCTCGAGTCACATTTGTATCTGCTATACGAAGCTTCTTAAGACAAGATCCTGATGCAATGCTGATTGGAGAGATTAGAGATGAAGAAACCGCAGCACTTGCTATAAAATCTGCTCTTACAGGTCATCTTGTTCTATCAACGCTTCACACAAATGATGCCATTGGCGCAATAAGCAGGCTTACTGATCTGAAAATAGGAAATTTCCTCCTCTCATCTTCAATAACAGCAATAATTGCTCAACGTCTTTTAAGAAAACTATGCCAGTTCTGCAAAAAAGAATATTGCGCTGATGATCAAACTAAAAAGGAACTCGGAGTTGAAAAAAATATATATAAGCATGCCGGATGCGATAAATGTGCAAAAACCGGATATATCGGCAGAATTGCAGCATCCGAAATCGTTCTTATCGATAATAAAATGCGCGGCATGATTGCAGAAAACCGGTCTCCCGTAGAATTTTATGAATATACGGCAAAAAAAGGCGTAGCAACTATAAAAGATTCAGCAATGGCACTACTTAAACGGGGAATAACCGACTTATCTGAAATTGAAAGGGTATTCGGCGTCTAATGGCATTTTTCGTCTATTCATTTGTTACATCAGAGGGTATCATGGAAAGATCAACCGGAACTTTTGGAACGATTGATGAACTGTATAATAAAATTGAACTGAACGGAGGCTCTATTTATAAAGCCGTAAATCTTCCGTCCTTTTTTGAAACTCTTTACAAAGCTATAGTAATAGGCAAGGCTAAACCCAAGGATATATCTGAATTTGTAAGAAATATCTCAGTATATCTTGAAGGTGGAATCTCTATTCAGGATGCTGTTACCGACTTAGGTAATTCAACTAAAAGCAAAGCGATAAAATCCGCATCAAAAGATATATTAGATACATTAAACAACGGTTACACAATGTCGGAATCTTTATCAAGAACAGGTATATTTCCTGATATTGTAATATCTTCTGCCAGAATTGGAGAAGCATCAGGCAGTCTTGATAAAACGCTTGGCGATGCAGCAAATTATATAGATCGTAATATAGAGATAAAATCATCGGTAAAAAACGCTTTAATATATCCTGCTTTCAGCTTATTTTCTATCACCGGTGCATTTGTTTTCTGGATAGTTTTTATTTTACCCAAGTTAACGGAACTTCTTTTATCATTCAACGCCAAATTACCTACTGCAACAAGAATGCTGATTGCTTTGAGCAATTTTATGCAGAACGACTGGATATTTATAATTGCCACTGTCGTATTGATTCTTATAGCTTTCCCGATAATGCTAAAAATAGAAAAAGTACGATTAATGTTTGATAAGCTTATATGGAAATCTCCCATCATAGGAATGATTGTAAGATATTCACAAACCGCTTTCTACTTTCAATATCTTTCTCTTTTGACAGAAAGCGGTGTTTCGCTTACCGAAGCAATCGGCACAATGGAACTCGCAATTTCAAATAAATTCTTCCTTAAATCTATCTCTAAAATTACTAAAGACTTGGAAGCCGGACTCAGTCTTTCCGAGTCGTTTAAAAATGCAAAGGTTTTTGAACCAATAGCGGTCAGAATGTCTTTTGTTGGTGAAAAAACAGGCAACATTGATACACAGATGAAGAAACTATCAGAGATATATTATAAAAAGGTTCAGCAGATGGTCGAAATTATAGGTAAATTAATCGAACCTATAATTCTTGTCTTCATAGGAGGAATGTTTGTCTTCTTTATTCTTGCTTTAATAACCCCTATTTATAGTATGCTTGGAAATATGACACGGTAAAACCGCTATGGCCGGTTGCAGCTTCCTGAACGCTTATAAAGTGACCTAAAAATCACAAAAAATGTGTTGCGCACTTGAAAATATAAATCTTTTGGGATATATTTCAAAAAGCCTATAAAACAAGATTTGGAAAGCTCAAGTAAATAAGTCAAGGTATGATATTTGATTATTTTCATATAATATATGAATCAAGCAAACAAATAGGAGGATTTATGAGAAAATTTTTACGTTTGGCAGCTTTGGTTGCAATCGCAGGTTTAACCGGTTTTAGCTTCAATGCGCAGGCAGCAGTAACAGGTAAAAATTTATTTCAAACAAATTGCGCCGCCTGCCATGGCACAAAAGCTACAGGCGTAGTTGGTCCTAACATAGTCGGAAAAAGTGCAGGTGATATAACTAAAGCTCTTAAAACCGTTGCAATGATGGCAAGCTTGAGGAGCGTTATAACTAAAGGTGATGTCAAGGCGATTAGCGAATACCTAAATTCAAGTTCTATAACAGGTAAATAAAAAGTATTATAAAAAATAAGTAGTCATATATGCTAATTCTAATGACAGCGGCTTTTGCGGCAGGAATACTTTCATTTACATCGCCATGCACGCTTCCGATATTACCTGCATATATGGCTTACACTCTAAAAACGGCTCAGAAAAATGTTATAGGCATGAGCTTATCATTTTTTATCGGGTTTTCGACTATGTTCAGCCTGCTTGGAATGAGCGCTACAACTATAGGCGGCTTTCTGCGAAGCAATATTACAATCTTCTCTCAAATAGCAGGATTGGTAATAATTATATTTGGTATTGCCATACTTTTCGGCTGGGAATTTTCAGGAATTAAGGTAAATCCAAAACATCCGACAACATACATTAGTTCGTTTTTGTTCGGAGCATTGCTCTCTTTATCATGGACATCATGCATCGGTCCTATATTAGCAGGAATACTTGTCATGGCTTCAACCACCCACTCTGCATATCAAGGAGGCGTACTGTTATTTGTTTATAGTCTTGGATTATCGCTGCCGTTAATGCTCCTCTCAACATATTTGCAAAAAAGCAAGAGCAGTATTATTTACAAAATTATGAAAGGCAAGGCATATGAAATTAAAATAGGCAGCAAAACGATATGGATACACACAAACAACTTAATATCAGGTCTGCTTTTTATAATAATAGGGATACTCATATTATCAGGAGTGTTAACATCCATCAATGCCATAGGAGCACGACTTGGCATATTTCAAACACTTCAGGCATGGAGTCTTGGTGTTGAACAATGGATTATACGGCTTGCACACATTAGGTAAATTACAGGTAAAAAATAAAACTTCAAAATGGTATTATCTAAAAGTTGGGAAAGCTAATTCATTTTCGTAAAAAGTGCCATATATTTATAGCGAATTAAATATGGATAGAAAGGGAGAAGTTCAATTGGATTTAAATAATAAAGAGGTAAAATACAACAATATCATTTGCGAGGTTAATTCAAAAATGAGGAGATTGTTAGCAAACTGTTTGGCCGGACGATTCAGCTTATGCATATAGAATCGAATAAAATCTGCAAAATATCTTATAATAATAAAACGGCAATATGCCGAGTCATCACCAAGAGATTATGAGGCTCTCGGATATCATAGCAAATACATCTAAACCGTTAATCTCGTGTGAACTATTTCCGCCAAAAACAGACAAGGGTGAAACTAATTTGTGGACATGTCTATACGAACTTACGGTTATTCATCCGGCTTATATTTCTATTACCTATGGCGCAGGAGGCTCCACGCAAAATCGTACCAAAAGTATCATATGCCGCATTAAAGAAAGAACGGGGTTTACGCCTGTTGCTCATTTAACCTGTGTCGGCGCAAATAAGGACGATCTAACAGCATTATTAGACGAATATAAACAAGCCGGCATTAAAAATATCCTCGCTCTAAGAGGAGATTCACCTGTTGGAACAGACAATTTTAAGACAACGGATGGCGGATTCAGTCACGCAACGGACTTGATTTCCTTTATTCGTCGGCAAGGAGGGTTCTCCATTGCCTGTGCAACCTATCCGGAAGGCCATCCTGAATCCAAAGGCGGTGTGGCAGATGATATTCGTTATCTGAAATCAAAACAGGATAATGGAGCTCAAG
>VAPK010737857.1_pt1 | contig 16424 bp, 18 predicted proteins | sample 3395031 | NCBI WGS metagenome assembly VAPK01 (sample SAMN08290443, study PRJNA428436) | hydrothermal vent metagenome | isolation source: Deep-sea hydrothermal vent chimney 1 | place: Pacific Ocean: Juan De Fuca Ridge
GTATAGGTTCATTGGGTTTTCTCCTTTTTGGTTTAGTCACCTTTCAGTTTAGCGAAAATGCTAAGCTGGGGGGAGAAGGCTCAATGAGTATCAAAGCACTCCAGTTGACCACCAAAAGTAAAACAGGATCATAGCGAGCGTTTGTCTGAGCACCGTGCGAGTTACCCAGACCTGAGGGTGGGGTATCCATAATGAAACCTGTAAGGGTTCTTTGGGCAGAGCGCCTGTTTTTCTTTTTGGTTACTTTTGCTTGGACAAGCAAGAAAAAGTAACTTGCTGTCGGGCAGCCCCGACGCAGTCGTCCGGCGTGGCCAGAACGTATAGCATACGTTAAGGTTATACTCGATGAAACACCAGAGGTGGTTCCTAAGTGAAACCGGACATAATATTCCAGCCACGCAGTGACATTAAACATGTCGGCCTGAAGAGCCGACCTACAAAAAATTAAACAATCAGGTTTGCATATTCCATCACTAACCACTTACTGCCTAAATCATCAAAGTTAATCTGCACACGGGCATGACGACCTTCGCCTTCATAATCTAATACCACACCTTCGCCAAATTTTTCATGGCAAACACGCTGCCCTAATTGAACTGGTGCGGCTTCTCTTACGGCTTTTTCTTTTTGTACTGGATATGATCCAGCATAACCAGTAACGGGTGTTGCGCTGCCTTGTAGTCGAACGTGCTGGGTAAATTCATCGGGAATTTCTGTTATAAAACGTGAGGGCGGTGCGTATTTTTCTTCGCCGTATAAACGCCTTTTTTCTGCATAACTAATTGTGAGTTTTTCCATTGCCCGTGTCATGCCGACATAACAAAGACGACGTTCTTCTTCCAGGCGTCCGCTTTCTTCTGATGATCTGCTATGTGGAAATAAACCTTCTTCCATTCCCGCTAAAAAAACCTGTTTGAACTCTAATCCCTTTGCAGAGTGTAGTGTCATCAATTGTACACTGTCTTCTCCTTCGTTCGCCTGACCTTCACCGGCTTCTAATGAAGCATGTGATAAAAAAGCTGACATTTTATCGAGTTCAGTTTCTTCCCAGTCATCCTGTTCAAAGCTGCGACCTGCATTCACCAGTTCATCCAGGTTTTCTATTCGGTTGCGGCCTTTTTCACCCTTCTCTTTTTCATAGTGAGCAATGAGTGTGCTTTGATGGATGACGTGTTCTATTTGTTCAAACAATTCCATTTTGTCCAGATCAACTTCCATCTCGGATATTAAATCAACAAATTGTTGTAACGCGCTTAAGGCGCGTGAAGTTATTTCACCTTGCTCAATTAATTGTAACGTTGCTTGCCACATTGATATGTTATTTGTCCGCGCACAACTTCGAACCAGGTCAACGGTTTTATTACCTATGCCTCGTGTTGGTACATTTACAATTCGTTCATACGACGCATCGTCAGTTTTAATTGTTAACAAGCGTAAATAGGCCAGCGCATCTTTAATTTCCTGGCGTTCAAAGAATTTTAATCCACCATAAATACGATAAGGTGTACCGGCCAGCATTAACGCTTCTTCCAGTACACGCGATTGAGCATTGGAGCGATATAAAATAGCATTTTCACTGCGCAAGCCGGCTTGATCGGTCCATGCGGTAATTTTATCGACGATATAACGCGCTTCTTCAACTTCATTAAAGGCTCTATAAATTTCAATCAACTCACCATCGCTGCCATCAGTCCACAGCTCTTTACCCATGCGATCTGTGTTGTTAGCAATTAATGCATTCGCTGCGCCGAGGATATTCCCTGTTGAACGGTAATTTTGTTCCAGGCGAAAATTAGAAGTATTTTTATAATCTTTTGAAAATTTATAAATATTTTCAATTTGTGCACCACGCCAGCCATAAATTGATTGATCATCATCACCGACAACAAAAACATTTGCGCTATTACCTGCAAGAATTTTAATCCAGGCATATTGAATGGTGTTGGTATCCTGGAACTCATCCACCAGGATATTTTGAAAACGTTGTTGATAGTGCTGCAGTATATCAGGGCGTTTTACCCACAATTCATAAGCACGAAGTAGCAGTTCTGCAAAATCCAGCGAACCATTTCGCTGACACATGGCTTCATATTCGCGGTATATCTCGACCATGTGTTTTAAAAAAGTATCATTTTTATATTCAATATTATTTGGGCGCAGACCTTCATCTTTACGTGCATTGATCCACCACTGTGCTTCACGTGGCACCCAGCGTTTTTCATCAAGGCCCATCTCACGCACGACACGTTTGAGTGCCCGATGCTGATCTTCACTGTCTATGATTTGAAAAGTTTGTGGCAATTCAGCCTCTTTCCAGTGCGCACGCAACAGGCGATGCGCAATACCATGAAAAGTTCCCACCCACAGACCACTTGAGGGTATACCAAGTAGATTTTCAATCCGGCCACGCATTTCTGCGGCGGCTTTATTGGTAAAAGTCACCGCTAAAATACCATAGGGTGAAATATTTTCAGCTTGCATTAACCAGGCTATGCGATGCACCAGTACACGTGTTTTACCACTACCCGCTCCGGCTAAAACCAGAATATTAGATGCAGGTGCACACACGGCCTGCCGTTGTGCATCATTTAAAGGGTCAATTATATAAGAAACATCCATCAGCTTATTCTAACAAAATGTAATGCCTGATAGTAAAAAAGCATGAAAATTGCAGCTTTATATCAAAAGCAGACTAATTTTCATTTAAGATTTTAATTTCTGTGTTAATCTTAACGTATACTTACAGGATTCGTTATCTATCGCGCTCAATAACTATTATAAATAATATGACCGACGAAAAAAAACGTAAATTTCAGGAACGAATGGAAGCATTACATGAAAAGTATTGTCGCCAGCTGCCTGATAAATACCTGGAAATTGAAAATAGCTGGAAAGAATTTCAGACAGATTTAAACAATCCTGATTTTATTGAAACATTTTATCGACTCATCCACACTCTTAAAGGAACTGCCTCAACATTTGGTTTTGTTACCCAGGCTGATATTTGTTTTGAAATTCAAAAATCATTATTAGTCGTTAAAGAGGAACATACTTCTTTATCAGAAAGTTCCGTCAGTCAAATCCAGAAACATCTTACTGAGCTAAAAACAAACATCAATACACCGGCTGAAAATTTTCCGGAATAAATTTCTGTTGCTGTCTTTGCGAGGAAATACTAAAAATTCTTTTTTAGTATTGACGCGGCATAAAATCGTAAGGAACGATTTTAAACAGGTTTTACCTGGCCCGTAGGGCGAAGGGCACGATGCTCGTAGCAATCTCATAACAGATGCCGCTTTTCTGAAGATTGCTTCGTCGCTGCGCTTCTCGTAATGACAATTTATTTTAAGACTGCAGGGAGTTCTTTTGTCAGCCGTTGTTTATCTTCTACCGCTTTACCCACTAGAGCAAAACCGTGCAGCGAACCTTGCTGGTCAAAATAACGGGCATGCACACCGTCGTTATCTTGCTTAACTTGCCACTCCCCTTTTATGCCACGAGCAGGAGGTGCAACCACAACAGAACATGAAGGTGTTTTTAGCATGATGGGCATAGCAGGAAAACTTACCGCGGTCGTTTCACCATTCAAATTTTTTGCCAGCGCACGTGCAGAACTCATCAGTGGCATGACAAAAGGTAATAATAAATTTTCAACCTCAGCACAATCACCTAATGCAAAAATACCTTTATGATTTGTCTCCAGCTGTTGATTAACAACAATGCCTTGATTCACGGAAATTCCCGCATCTTCTGCTATTTTAATGTTGGGTTTTAAACCCACCGCAGATAAAACAATATCAACTTCTAAACATGTCCCATTATCCAGCTCAAGCTGAAAAATATTACCATTATGATTAACCTGTTTTGTTTCTTGTCCAAGATGCCAGTTAACTCCTTGCTCTGTTAATGCATTTTTTAAATATTTTCCAGCTTCTGAAGGTAATAAACGATTAAGTGGTAAATCAGCATGACCAATAACAGAAACATCAAAATCAGAAAGTACTAAATCATTTGCAAATTCACAACCAATCAGACCAGCACCAATAATCGCAATTTTTTTCTTGTCAGCAATGGCCGCTCTAAAAGCTGCATAACCGGCCAAATCATTAACAGTAAAAATTTTATCGATTGCATTTCCACTTACAGGCAAGGTAATTGTTGATGCACCAAGTGCAAGAACAAGTTGACTATATTTTAATTTATCATTATTCGCTGTATGAATGACCTTATTATCCGGATCAATTTTTTCAATACGCGTTTGTTTTAAAATTTTTGCATTAAGATCATCAGCCATCTTTTCAGCAGTCGCAGTCGCTAACTCATGTGCCTTTTTATTCTTCACCAAAGCATTTGATAACATAGGTTTGGAATAAAAATCGGCAGCATCATCTGCAATAAGAACTAATTCTGCACTTGTATTTAACTTACGAAATTCACGTGCAACATTGTATCCAGCAAGACCACTGCCAATAATTATAATAGGGTCAGGTGTCGTCATATTATTAATCTACTTGTTCCATTTCAAAATCAGATTTTCCAACTCCACAATCGGGGCAAAGCCAGTCATCCGGAATATCAGCCCAGGCTGTACCTGCTGCGATACCTTCATCAGGTAAACCTACCGTTTCATCATAGATAAAACCACATACTACACATTGCCATTTGTTCATTTACTGCTCCTGATTCAGATTAAATACATATTAAATAATGGTGAAATACCGGATAATAAAATTTTAACTGTAAATAATATAAAATATATATTATGGCCAAAGAGTAAAATTTAAAACCATGCAAGTATATCATTTATTACTTTTAACTTTGCTAATTACAGGTTTTAGCCCTCATTTAGTTTTTGCAGAAGAAACACGTTTTTTCTCTATCAATCCAGAGACTGAAATTGAATATACGGTATACAAAGCGACCGGGGATCATCATGATCAAGCTGACACATTATTTCTTTGGTTATATTCAGAAGCCGGCCCACAAAAATCTGAACATGACATTGCCAGGTATTTAGCGAAAAATAATATCGAAGTCTGGCGAGTTGATCTCTTTGCCGCACATTTTCTTCCTGTTGCCAGCAGCAGCATGGATCGTATTCCGGATACGGATATTAGTGAATTAATTGAATACGCATTTAAACTAACCGGGAAAAAAATTATTCCCGTCACAACCGGACGAGGTAGTTTGCCTGTCTTGAAAGGAGCTAAACGCTGGCAAACACAATATAAAAATAGCCGCGCACTTATCGGTGTTATTCTCATGAGCCCCAAATTTTTTGTTGAAACACCCGAACCCGGTGTAAAAGCAAAGTTACTCGATATTGTTGAAAAGACCAACTTAGCGCTTTTTATTTTACAGCCAATAAAATCTCCCTGGTACTGGAAGCTTGATCAAACCATTCCTGCTTTAGAAAAAAATGGCAGCGATGTTTTTGTACAAAGAATAAAAGGTGTACGTGATCGTTATTATTTTCGTCCAGACGCAGATGCATATGAAAATAAAATAAGCACTAAACTTCCGGCCACATTAAAACGTGCGGCTGGTTACCTTAAATCGCTACCATTTAAAAATCGACAAACAAATTATGTGGCATTAGGAAAAAATAAAAATATAAAAATAACAAGCGGAAAAAAGGAACGAAGGCTCTCTATATATAAGGGCACACCTGTTCCAGCAGAATTAATTTTAAAAGATCTTAATAATAAAACAGTCGATCTTGATAAACTAAAAGGAAAAGTTGTTTTAGTTAATTTTTGGGCAAGCTGGTGCCCCCCTTGCGTACACGAAATGCCCTCCATGCAACGCTTACAAAACCATTTTTCTGCTAAAGTTTTTACCATTTTGGGCGTTAATATGGCTGAAGACAAAAAAACCGTGGAGAAATTTTTAAACTCAAAGGTTCAAATTAGTTTTCCCATTTTATTTGATGTAAATGGAGCAGCATTAAAACGCTGGAAAGTTTTTGCCTTTCCTACCAGTTATGTAATTGGTAAAGCAGGTAAAATTCGTTATGCATTGTATGGTGGTGTTGATTGGGAAAACCCCGATATCATAGACAAAATCACTAAATTGACGAATGAATAATACACTTAGAAAGGTTATACCTACATATAAGTATAAAGCGTGACATTGCCACATCTTTATTGTAGAAAGTCTGTATTACTAAACTAAACTTATACCCATAAAATAATAATGAGGTTTAATAACAATGTCAGAAACTGAAGTTCAGAATTTAGTCAATAATGCGCGTGATTTAGTTTCACTTCCCCAGGTATCTCTTCGCGTTAATGAATTGGCCAATGATCCTGACTCTACAGCCGATGAAATGGGTAAAGTTATTTCTCAGGATCCTGCCCTCGTTGCACGCATGTTAAAAATTGCTAACAGTGCCTTTTATGGACTTTCAACTGAAGTTGATACGATTACCCGCGCTATTGCTATCCTTGGAACAAAGAAAATTCGAGATCTCGTTTTATCGACGGCTGCAAGTGATACATTTAATGGTATTCCCAATGCATTAATCACCATGCAGGATTTTTGGCACCATAGTTTATACTGTGGTTTATTGGCACAAATACTCGCGAAAAAATCAAAAAAAATTAATACTGAATCTATTTTTATCGCTGGTTTACTACATGATATTGGGCAACTACTTATGTTCCATCAGCTTCCCGAAAAATCACATGAAGCTATTTTATTGTTAATGGAGGGCAGCGAAGATTTGGAAACATATGAAGCAGAGCGTCATGTCTTTGGTTTTGATCATACCCAGGTAGGCGCAGAATTAATAAAAAACTGGAAACTTTCTCCTGTCCTTGAAGAATGTGTTGAATTTCATCATGAACCACAAAAAGCAAAAAACTTTCCTGTTGAAGTTGCGCTTATCAATATTGCGAATGCTGTTGCCGTCATGGCAGACTTTGATTCTATGAGTGAAGATGATGAAATACCCAGAATAAATCCTATATCCTGGGAGTTAACCGGATTATCAAAAGATGATTTACCCGCAGCGATAAACAAAGCTCAGGAAGAAATTAAGGAAATTGAATCTGTACTTTTCCCTTCTTAAGCGTCATCTAAAACCTTTATAATACCTTTTTAAATAGTATACTTAGCTATAATCTTAAAACATACAAAAAACATGTTTTTTATTAAAGTACAACCTGGACTTGCCAATATAACCAGAATGGAAAGGATTAAGATATGACTTTATTGACACACGAGGTTACTAGCTGGAGGAAAACTGGCTTGCAAAGCATAATTTTAGTTTGCCTGTATCTCAGCGCGGCACTGACATCCATTTCACTAGCAGAAGAACTCTACATAACTGACGATTATCTCAAAGGCCTGTCTGATGAAATCAGTAGCCCTGACTATCTCGAAAAAGCAAAACAAGAATTACGCGAATCTGAAAAACGTGAACAATCTCAGACTTTTTCTTCTTCTGAAATAGAAAAAGCGTTAACTTCTATGTATAACTTTGAAACATTAATTAGAACCAACTATCCATCCAGTCATGCTGTCTATTCCAAGCTTCCAGTAAGCGCACGAATTCTCATTTTTGACGAGTTCAAAAAAACAAAAAAACTTTCTGCCGCAAAACGCATGATTATTGAAAAATACGAAAAAAAATAAACACCTAATTACCTGAAGGAAAGATTAAATGAAAATAAATACTATAGCTTATATTCTGGCTTCACTCACTCTCTTAATCTTTAGTGGTACAGCTTCAGCCGCTGTTAACATCACACAAGACATGTCTTACATAACAGTAAACAATAATGGTAAAACTGTCCGCATCCAGCGAATACAAGATCAAAATAATCGTCTGACAGGTGGCTTTTCAAAAACATCACGAAAATGTCCCCCATTCTGTATTCAGCCAATGATTGTTGCACCCGGAGTAACAACCTATGGTGAGCTCGAGGTGATTCAATTTATTAAAGATAATGTCAAAACAAATCAAGGTGTTTTGATTGATGCTCGCACTCCTTCATGGCATGCAAAAGGAACGATACCCAGCTCAGTTAATATCCCTTTTACAACGTTTGCCTTAAGCCGCAATGACAATAAATTAATCTCCGCCATGAAACAATTAGGTGTGGAACGTCGTAAAACTGCCGCCACGGGATACTGGACGGATTTAAAAGATTTATTAGGCATTGAGAAAAAACCCAATCCATTCTGGGACTTCAGTTCAGCTAAAAAACTTTTGCTTTGGTGTAACGGCATGTGGTGTGGTCAATCTCCACGTGCAATTCATGGCCTGCTAAAACTTGGATTCCCGGCGGATAAACTTTACTACTACCGTGACGGCATGCAGGCATGGCAAATTCTTGGTTTAACTGTAACTGTTCCGGAATAACTTCAAATAAATAAAGGCTCTGTTTTAAAGGCGACTAAAAAGTCGCCTTTTTATTTGGATCACTCAAAGCTACGTTGATATAGCAAAACAATGTGGTGTTCATTTAAACGTAACTTTAATCGTTTAGTGCTTTTTTTGGCCACGCCATCATCCGCAGCAAAATCAAGATATTGATCAACAGTATGGCCGAGTAACAAATTAATTAATCGATGTTCAACTCTGCTTCGTATCTGGCTACTCGACAATTCAAACTGTTGCCAGTTTTCTTCTTTTTGCGTTAAATTTTTTCCCGGCGAAAAAAGGGGCTCTGCCTGGATCAACTGCAGAGGTAGTAACATCAAAAAGATCAAAATAGTAAAACAATGAGTGTTTTTGTTGGCAATATTCATATTCGCCTCCAATATTCTCAATTGACAATATCGAACCGAACCCATGATATTGTCATATTTAAAGTATGGCTATCATTTAATGCTTTCTCACCCTTGATTTTGAAGGTTTCACTACCCTGTAACACTTTAGCTGGAAGGGTAAACAGACAGCTTAAAGTCCTTTAATCTGTGCATTATTCATTAAATTCTTCTTTTTCATACAAGTTCGCCCTTTTAGCAAATACATTAAAACCTGCTAAGTTATTGAATAAGCACAAATTAGTACTATTTAGTTTGTTCAAGCTGACACTCAGGTGTACAATCGGCGCCCTTATTATTCAGCAATTACCCCATTAATTAATTACTTTTCGATTAAGGAGCCCAACTTGAAACAATATCGAGGTACTACCGTCCTTTCCGTGCGACGAGGCAATCAAGTTGTTATTGGCGCAGATGGCCAGGTCAGCCTGGGTGATACTGTAATGAAAGGTAACGCCCGAAAAGTTCGCCGTTTGTATAACGATAAGGTCATTGCAGGTTTTGCCGGTGGTACAGCCGATGCGTTTACCTTATTTGAGTATTTTGAAGCAAAACTTGAGAAACATTCCGGCCAACTGGTGCGTGCCGCTGTAGAAATGGCAAAGGATTGGCGTACAGACCGCACCTTGCGCCGTTTAGAAGCCTTACTTGCAGTTGCGGATGCCGAAGCCTCTCTTATTATTAGCGGAAATGGTGATGTTATAGAGCCAGAACAAGGCATTATGGCGATCGGCTCAGGTGGTAATTATGCACTCTCTGCTGCACGAGCTTTACTCAATAATACCGAATTAAATGCAAAAGAAATTACTCTGGAAGCCTTGAATATTGCGGGTGACATCTGCATCTATACTAATCATAATTTTGTTATGGAAGAGCTGGAATTTTGATCCATCATTATTTTTTACAAAAAGAAACCATTATATTATGTCCCAAATGACACCCCAGGAAATCGTTCACGAACTTGATAAACACATTGTTGGCCAGGCTGCCGCAAAACGTGCTGTTGCTATTGCCTTACGAAATCGCTGGCGTCGTAGCCAGGTAAATGAAAATTTACGCAATGAAATAACGCCCAAAAACATTCTTATGATCGGCCCTACTGGTGTTGGCAAAACCGAAATCGCCCGTCGTTTAGCTAAGTTGGCACGTGCTCCCTTTCTAAAAATTGAAGCCACTAAATTTACTGAGGTCGGTTATGTCGGTCGAGATGTTGAATCCATTATTCGCGACTTAATGGACATCTCCATCAAACTCACTCGTGAAAGTGCAATGGAAAATGTACAAACAAAAGCGGAAGATGCCGCCGAAGAACGTATCCTTGATATTTTACTTCCAGCTGCACGCAGCTTTGATTCTGATGATGAAGCCACTGAAAATAGCAATGAAAACCCCACCCGCCAAAAATTTCGTAAAAAGTTGCGCCAGGGTGAACTCGACGACAAACAAATTGAAATTGAAATCAATGCTCAGCAAATAGGTGTTGAAATCATGGCGCCGCCAGGCATGGAAGAAATGACCAATCAGTTACAAGGTATGTTTCAAAACCTTGGCAGCAATCAAACTAAACGTAACCGCAAACTACATATTAAACAGGCATTCAAATTACTGGTTGATGAAGAAGCCGCAGCATTAATTAATGAAGAAGAAATAAAAGAAGATGCCTTAACTAATGTTGAGCAACATGGCATTGTCTTTTTAGATGAAATGGACAAAATTGCCAAGCGCGGTGAAACCAATGGTGCAGATGTTTCTCGTGAAGGTGTGCAACGTGACTTATTACCTTTAGTAGAAGGCTCAACCGTTTCAACAAAATATGGCATGGTGAAAACAGATCATATTTTATTTATCGCATCAGGCGCCTTTCACCTTACCAAGCCCTCTGATTTAATACCGGAACTACAAGGCCGTTTTCCCATTCGTGTTGAACTCGAGGCCTTAACCTCAGATGATTTTATGCGTATTCTTGTTGAACCTGATGCTTCACTGACAGAACAGTATCGTGCCTTACTTGCAACAGAAGAGGTGACACTCAGTTTCGCAGAAGATGGTATTCGTCGTATCGCTGAAACTGCCTACCAGGTAAACGAAAGCACAGAAAATATCGGCGCACGCCGTTTACATACAATACTTGAACGTTTACTTGAAGAGATTTCTTTTACCGCATCCGAAAATAGCGGTTCAGATATTAAAATCACTGCAGAATATGTGGATGAAAATATTTCTGAATTAGCGCAGGATGAGGATCTGAGCCGGTACATTTTGTAACGGCAAGAAGTCATATATTTCAGGCGCAGCTATATTTTATAAAAGTTATTTAGGAACACAATGATGATTAAACCTACAGATATTAAACTTCACCAGGCTTCGCATGTACTCGAAGTTGTATTCAGCGATGGCAAAACATTTAACTTGCCTGTTGAATATTTACGTGTACATTCTCCTTCTGCTGAAGTACAGGGTCATGGCCCCGGACAAGAAGTTTTACAATTCGGTAAACAAGATGTGAACATCACTCAAATTGAAATGATTGGCAACTATGCTATTCAACCTTTTTTTGATGATAACCACGATACAGGTATTTTCTCCTGGGATACGCTTTATGAATTAGGCGAGAACTATGAAGAAAACTGGAAAAAATATCTGCAACGCTTAAAAGATGCAGGTAAAGAGCGACCAGAACCTAAACACGGTAAGTAAAATTTAATTCCCCCTCCCTCAGGGAGGGGGCTAGGGGGAGGGGATAATTTATCACCCCACCCTAACCCTCCCCTTGAAGGGGAGGGAACAACATCTCCACTACAGCATAATTTTTCTGCTACAGGTATAATCAAAACATGAAAGATGAAACAACACATTTTGGTTTTGAAAAGGTTGCATACGACGATAAAGTAAATAAAGTCGCGGGCGTTTTTCATTCTGTTGCCAGCAAATATGATGTTATGAATGATTTAATGTCATTCGGAATACATCGTGTCTGGAAACGCTATACCATTGAAATGAGTGGCGTTCGTCATGGCCACCATGTTTTGGATCTTGCTGGTGGTACTGGTGATTTAGCGGCAAAATTTGCCCGTATTGTTGGTCAGGAAGGTTCCGTAACCGTCGCTGATATTAATGATTCCATGTTAAAAGTTGGCCGTGAACGTTTACTTGATAAAGGAATTGCTGGAAACCTTCAATACGTTCAGGCCAATGCAGAATGTTTGCCTTTTCCCGATAATCATTTTGATGCGATTACCATTGCCTTTGGTTTGCGTAACGTTACCGATAAAGATGCCGCTCTACGTTCAATGTATCGCGTATTAAAACCCGGTGCTCCTTTACTCGTTCTGGAATTCTCCAAACCGGAATCTGCATTATTAAGTAAAATATATGATACCTATTCATTCAAGCTCTTGCCATTTATGGGTAAAGTCATTGCGGATGATCCAGATAGTTATCGTTATCTTGCTGAATCAATTCGTATGCACCCGGATCAGGAAACCTTAAAAGACATGATGATTGATGCAGGCTTTGAGAAATGTGAATATTTTAATTTAACCGGTGGTGTTGTTGCCTTGCATCGAGGTTATAAGATCTAAAAATATTTAAGAAACCACGGGGAGCACGGGGTAAACCTTGATAAATTTTCCCAGTGCTCCCCGTGTCCCCCCTGGTTAAATTTTTTATCTCATGGATAACCTATAAATGAGTTTACCAACCGAAATAATTCTGACTCTGACTGAAGCTCTTGAAGCTTCGATTAATCTTGTGCTCAAACGAGATCCTGCCACATTGGAAAAATTTAGCTCCTTACAAGGCAAAGTTATCGCCTTTGAGCTTAATGAACTTGATTTAACTCTGTATCTCTTCCCGCATAATGAAGGTGTTCAGGTGCAGTACCTTTATGAAGGCCAGGCTGACACCACTTTACAAGGTAATCCCCTGGCTTTTATCAATATGTCATTAGGCGATTCCAGCGAAAGTTTTTTTAGCGGTGAAGTGCGCATCAAAGGAGATATTGAGCTTGGTCAGCATTTTAAACGTATTCTGGATCAGCTCGATTTGGACTGGGAAGAATGGTTATCGGATTACACAGGTGATCTTGTCGCATTTAAAGCAGGCAGCCTGATACGCAATTTAAATTCCTGGGGCAAAGACACCCTTAAAATTCTAAAACTGGATACGAGTGAGTATTTACAGGATGAAGGCCAATTAACCCCCCATCCAGAAGAAATAGAAGACTTTGCTAATAATATAAGCTTGTTACGTGACCACACTGCCAGGCTTGAGGCACGAATATTGCGTCTGCAAAATCACGTTAAAGAACACGTATAAATCCTGCTTTTGCTCCTATATAAAATGTAATTTTACATACTTGCGTTTAGGTATAAAATTTCCAATTCACAAAATGATCGCGTATCCTTTGCAACTGTTTTTTAGACTCATATATAAGTTCAGAGCACTAATTCTATGAATGATACCAGTACTAATGATTTCATCACGGAAGAACTCAAATTAATTACCGACACTGAACGTGCTGATATCGAACTGCGTGTCTATGAGGGTGATCGTGAATTAACACCGTGCCCGGCTATTTATTGGGAGCATGCTGATTGTCATTTCATTCTTGCCAAAGCCGCAGATAATAAATTCTTTAGTCCGTTCTTTTACCGCAATAGCCAGCAATTTGGCACGGCTAAACCCTTTTATGATGACCTGCATAATTGTGTCGTCACCTTGCTACAAGCACAAACCGATCACGAGTTAAAAAATCTGAAGAAACAACATCTTAATTAATATAATGCCTGTAACTGTTCATACTACTGCTGGCATTTTTTTATAACGTTAACACACATTTATTTTTACATTAGAGGGAAACACCATGGCCGCTAAAAAGAAAGCCAAGAAAAAAGTCGCAAAGAAAAAAGTAGCTAAAAAGAAAGTTGCAAAGAAAAAAACTGGCAAGAAGAAGACAGCTAAAAAGAAAACGTCTAAGAAAAAAGTTGCAAAAAAGAAAGTTGCAAAGAAAAAAGCCAGCAAGCCTAAAGAACCATTGAAAAATGCCTTTTATGCACAATCAGGTGGTGTAACCGCAGTTATTAATGCCAGTGCTTGTGGTGTCATTGAGACTGCACGTAAAAACAAACTTAAAATTGGTAAAGTTTATGCCGGTCGTAACGGCATTATCGGTGCATTAACTGAAGATCTTATCGATACAAGTAAAGAATCAACCTCAGCAATTTCTGCATTACGCTATACACCGTCAGGTGCATTTGGTTCTTGCCGTTTTAAATTAAAATCACTTGAAGAAAACCGTCGCGAATACGAACGTTTAATCGAAGTATTTAAAGCACATAATATTGGTTACTTCTTCTATAACGGTGGCGGTGATTCAGCAGATACTTGTTATAAAATTTCACAACTGTCTAAAGAAATGGGTTACCCGATTCAGGCGATTCATGTACCTAAAACGGTTGATAATGACTTACCTATCACTGATAATTGCCCGGGCTTTGGTTCAGTTGCCAAGTACATTGCAATCTCTACACAAGAAGCCAGCTTTGACGTTGCTTCAATGTGCAAAACATCAACTAAAGTATTTGTTGTTGAAGTTATGGGACGTCACGCAGGCTGGATTGCAGCAGCGGGTGGTTTAGCGTCGACTGAAGAAAATCCAATTCCAATTATCATTCTTTTCCCTGAAGTTGAATTTAACCAGGAAAAATTCCTCGCTAAAGTAGACGCCAACGTGAAAAAGCATGGTTACTGTACCGTTGTCGTTTCTGAAGGTACACATTGGCCAGATGGTCGTTTCCTCGCAGAAACAGGCTTAAAAGATGCATTCGGTCATAGCCAACTTGGTGGCTGTGCACCCGTTGTTGCAGGCATGATTCAGGAAAAACTCGGTCATAAATACCACTGGGGTGTTGCAGATTACATGCAACGTGCAGCGCGTCATATCGCATCTAAATCTGATGTTGATCAGGCTTATGCTATGGGTAAGGCGGCCGTTCAGTTTGCTTTACAAGGTCATAACTCTGTTATGCCAACAGTTGATCGTATTTCTAACAAGCCTTACAAATGGAAAGTCGGTATGGCTCCATTAAGTAAAGTGGCTAACGTTGAAAAAATGATGCCTGATAACTTCATCACTAATGATGGATTTGGTATTACTGCAAAATGCCGCGAATATTTATTACCATTAATTAAAGGCGAAGATTATCCTCCTTATAAAGATGGTTTACCTAAGTACGTTCGTATGAAAGGTATTGCGGTAGAGAAAAAACTGGAAAAATTTGATATCTGATATTCTTTCAAAGAAGATTCATAATCTTTTTAGTTTAATAAAATAAAAAAGGGCAGCAATTAAGCTGCTCTTTTTTTATTTTCAGCAATTAATTATGAATTTGCTTTAACTATTTTATGGTTTTCATCACTACCTGCTAAAATCTTTTCACTCATAAGCTTAAATTCATTAAGCTGAACTTTGACTTCAGAAAAATTTTCTTCTTTAACCATTACTTCAATATCAGCACAAAGTGTCGTCAACATCGGATAACCATATCCACCACCAACACCTTTCATTTGATGGATTAGACCTGTAAATTTTTCCCAATCTTCTGAATGATGTGCTTTTATAATTACATCCTGCATACCAGGTAGCCGTGAAATAAATCGATCGATTAAATCTATAAGATCGGGATCTTCTTCAAGTAATGCTGAGGTAATTATATTGTTAGTCATTTTTTCTCAATTTATATTTAGTATAATCTGACATACTCTAAAATAAGTATTAATATTGTCTTTAAATTATAATATACATGCAACCCTGACAATTTAACATAATATTTATCACATTAAATAAAGTACGAGAACTTTTAACTGTACAAATTAGTATGGCAAGCGATTATAACCGTAACAGTGCTAAATTAATTTTTGCTAAAATCCAACGTGAACATGGCCAAATGGCTGTGGATCAGCTAATACGCGACATGGATTTAGAAACTACGTTTGGCATTAAGGCTGGTGAAAAAATTATTATTTAATAAATGAGCTCACATTATTGTGAGCTCAAATATTATAGATAAAAAAACAACTTCATTACTTATTGTAAAACACCATCAACAACTGTTGGCGCAGCAGTAACTGTTGGCTTATCAGACCATGTCACTGAAACCGTTGCAATATCTGCTGAAGTTAAAGCAGGATAAGTTGAAGAAATATTAGAAAGACTAAGCGCACTACAATTGCCAACATCCGTGGCCATCACTTTCATGGAAGATGCAGCTTTAGTGACATATGTAGTACTTCCATTATCAGTAATAACCGTTCCATCAGTTAATTTTTCTGCAGGACGCCAATAGCTGGCACCTGAACAGTTACTACCTGTGTTATCCACATAAGTCGTACCATCCGTGCTACATTGCCAAGGCAAACCATAAAGTGATCCTTCTCCGAAATATTCAAGAAAAGATGAATTTGAACCCATTGCGGTTTGAACCGTACTGGTCTGATCTGCTTTTGCGAAAATAACAGGTGGACTAAAAGTATAACCAGGGACAGTTATATACACACCATCATTAGCAGTACCACCATTAGAGCCATCATCACCAGGATCATAGGTGATGCCACTATAAGCTGTTCCATTTTCATGGGTGACACTTGTA
>VAPK010969180.1_pt1 | contig 16411 bp, 11 predicted proteins | sample 3395031 | NCBI WGS metagenome assembly VAPK01 (sample SAMN08290443, study PRJNA428436) | hydrothermal vent metagenome | isolation source: Deep-sea hydrothermal vent chimney 1 | place: Pacific Ocean: Juan De Fuca Ridge
GCCGTCGCAATGGTGATCCCGCGCTCCTTCTCTTCCGGCGCCTTGTCGATCTCGCTGAAATCAGTGAATACCGCCTGCCCCTTGGTTGCAAGAACACGGGTAATCGCGGCCGTCAGCGTGGTCTTGCCGTGGTCAATATGTCCGATCGTACCTACGTTGGCATGCGGTTTTGTCCGCTCAAACTTTTCCTTCGCCATCTTTCCGTCTCCTCAGGCTCAAGGTTCTATTCTGTCAAACGCCTCGAATCTTATGTATAATTGCCTCCGCCCGCCTGGCAGGCACTTCGGCAAATTCTTCAAACTGCATGGTAAAAATTGCCCGGCCCTGAGTCGCTGACCGCAGGCTCGTTGAATAGCCGAACATTTCAGCCAGGGGCACCCTCGCCTTAACTACCTGATGACCCCGGTCAGGCGTAACCCCATCTATCTGCGCCCGTTTTTTATTAAGAGCATTGATAACCTCACCGAGATACTCATCCGGGGTCAAGACCTCAATTGCCATGATCGGCTCCAGCAGAGCCGGAGCCGCCTCGCTGGCCGCCTTTCGGCAGGCCATGGTTGCCGCGACCCCGAAGGCCAGTTCCGTTGAACTCTCCTCATCATAGGAGCCGCCAATCAGCCGTGTAGTCACGTCAACCAGAGGATAACCGATCAACGGACCCGAATCCATGGAATCACGGACTCCTTTTTCAATGGCCTCTATGTATTCCGGCGGAATTGTCCCCCGGTCCACCATGTTTTCAAAACGCACCCCACTGCCGCGTTCGACGGGCAGGAGTTCGATCTCAACATGGGCATACTGATTTTTACCGCCGGCCTGATGTTCAAAGCGCCCCACCGCCACCGCCGGCCCGGTCAGGGTTTCCCTGTAGGCGACATGAGGGCGGCCCACATTCGCCGCCACCTTGAACTCGCGGATCAATCTGCCGACAATAACCTCAAGATGAAGTTCCCCCATCCCGGAAATAATCGTCTGCCCGGTTTCCTCGTTCAGCGAAATCTTGAAGCTCGGATCTTCCCGAGCCACCCTTTCAAGGCTCTCGGCGAGTTTGGCCTCATCCGCCTTGGATTTCGGCTCTATGGCAATCCCGATCACCGGCTCCGGGAAATGAATCCGTTCAAGAGTAATAAAATCTCCCGGGCCGCAGAGTGTATCACCGGTGGAGGTGAACTTCAGCCCCACAATAGCACCGATATCGCCAGCTCCCAACCACTCGACCTCTTCACGTTTATTGGCGTGAAGCTTGAGCAGTTTGGCAATTTTTTCCTTCTTGCGCTTAACCGAGTTAAAAACCTTGGCTCCAACCTTGAGTTCACCGGAATAAACCCGGACAAACGAGAGGTTGCCGACAAAATGATCAGCCTGCAGCTTAAACACCAGGGCGCAGAATTTTTCCGCGTTGGCCGCCTGCCGGACAACCGGTTCTCCAGCCTTGTCCACCCCCTTGACGGATGGAATATCCATCGGTGATGGCAGATACCGGATCACGGCATCCAGCAACGGCTGCACTCCCTTATTTTTAAAGGCAGCGCCGCAGAGAACGGGCACCAGATCAAGCGACAGGGTTGCCTTACGCAAGGCCCTGTACACCTCGTCAGGCGTAATTTCTTCTTCTTCCAGATATTTTTCCATGACATCCTCATCGAAGTCGGCCAACTTCTCGAGGAGTGCCATCCGGGCGGCCAATGATTTGTCTTGTAAATCTTCAGGGATTTCTACTTCATCGACTTTCAGGCCCTGAGTTGACTCATCAAAGCGAATCATCTTCTCTTTGATCAAATCAATAATACCTGAAAAGTTCTCTTCACTCCCGACAGGCAGAGTGACCGGCACCGGATTAGCGCCTAGTTTTTCCCGTATCTCGTCTACACACTGCTCAAAGTCAGCGCCGATGCGATCCATCTTGTTGACAAAGGCAATACGCGGAATCCGATACCGGTCAGCCTGCCGCCAGACGGTTTCCGATTGGGGCTCTACACCGCCAACCGCGCAAAAAATTGCGATCGCACCATCCAGCACCCGAAGGCAGCGTTCCACCTCAACCGTGAAATCGACATGCCCCGGCGTATCAATTATATTTATTCTATGGTCTTTCCAGAAACAGGTCGTCGCGGCCGAGGTGATCGTTATGCCCCGCTCCTGCTCCTGCTCCATCCAGTCCATGACCGCCGTGCCGTCATGGACTTCGCCGATCTTATGCGAGCGGCCGGTATAGTAAAGAATACGTTCGGTTGTCGTAGTTTTCCCCGCATCGATATGGGCCATTATGCCTATATTGCGCAGGTTGGATAACGATTCTCCAACAGCCACTTTGTTTTCCCGCTCTCTTTACTCTCATTATTTGTAACGACCTACTACCATGACTTCGGCCTGAACTATCCAGACATGTACCATATTTTGACAAGCAGACCAACGAAACCACAGGATGACCATGGAAGACGGCCCGAGCGCCCGCAGATGGAATGCGGCAAACAGTTACAAAAAATGTTGCTTTATCTACAGCAGTCAGAGGTGCTTGTCAATGATCTTTTAAGCATTCATCCAACAAAAGCAAAACTCAATCGGTGCGTAAAAATAACTTGGACATCTTGCATCTCACCTAAATCTGAGCGCAATCCCGGCCAACTTATTTTTACGCACCTCCTTACCAGCGGTAATGGGCAAAGGCCTTGTTCGCCTCTGCCATCTTGTGGGTGTCGTCACGTTTTTTTACCGAAGCGCCCCGGTTGTTAAAGGCATCAATCAGCTCTGAGGCAAGCTTGTCGGACATGGTCCGGCCGGAGCGACTTTTGGCAAAGCTGATGATCCAACGAATGGCCAGGGCGTTACGCCGCTCAGGCCGGACTTCAATCGGAACCTGGTAGGTCGCACCGCCTACCCGCCGGGACTTGACTTCGACCCGGGGCCGGACATTATCCATGGCCTTCTCAAAAACCGCCAGCGGGGTCTCATCATTCACCTGCTTCTCAACAAGATCCATGGCATCATAAAAGAGACGCCTAGCCAGGGTTTTCTTCCCGTCACGCATCAAGCCATTGGTAAACTTGGAGACCAGCGCGCTATTGAATTTCGGATCCGGCGGCACGGGTCTTTTATTGATTAATTTCTTTCTAGGCATATCTCAAAACTCCACGTGAGTGCACTTACGAGTCATTATTTCGGCCGTTTGGTTCCATACTTTGATCTGCCTTGATGGCGATCACTGACCCCAAGCGTATCCAGAGTACCGCGAATGATATGATAACGCACCCCGGGCAGATCCTTGACTCGCCCCCCCCGAATCAACACAACCGAATGTTCCTGCAGATTGTGCCCGATACCGGGGATATATGAAGTGACCTCAATTCCGTTGGTCAGCCGTACCCTGGCGACCTTACGCAGGGCCGAGTTAGGCTTCTTGGGGGTGGTCGTATAGACCCGCACACAGACCCCGCGCCTCTGCGGACAATTCTGCAGAGCCGGGGTATTTGACCGTTTGGTCACCTTTTTCCGTCTACTCCGAACAAGCTGATTGATTGTCGGCATACAAACTACTCCTTCTTCATCAATAGAACACGATGTTCTCTACATCCTGCCGTCCCTTCCGGACGCAAACACAAAAAACAAAATATTGTATCTTTCCATAGCTTATCTGTCAAGAGGAAAGTTGCTTACCGCCCAGATCCCAGCCGATACATCTCCAGGCCGGTACCGGCGGAAATCAACCGTCCCGTAATAACATTTTCTTTTAAGCCCGTCAGGTAATCAACCTTGCCTGCCATGGCGGCATTGGTCAGCACCTTGGTGGTTTCCTGGAAGGACGCCGCGGAAATAAAGGAATCCGTTGACAACGACGCCTTGGTTACACCGAGCAACAACGGCTCTGCCGCCGCAGGCTGCAGGCCTTCGCGGATGATCTTCTCATTTTCCTCCTGGAAGACCCACCACTCAACCTGCTCGCCGATCATAAACCTGGAATCACCGGCCTCTGTGACCTGAACACGCTTGAGCATCTGCCTGACGATAGTCTCAATATGTTTGTCGTTAATCCGCACGCCTTGAAGCCGATACACTTCCTGGACCTCATTGACCAGGAACCGGGCCAGTTCTTCAGCGCCGAGAACGCGGAGGATATCGTTCGGCAGAACAGAGCCTTCCATCAGTTGTTCCCCGGCCTTGACATAATCGCCCTCATGGACGTTAATATGCTTGGCCTTGGAAATAAGATATTCCTTGGATTCACCTGTTTCCGGAGTCACGACGATCCGCCGTTTTCCCTTTAATTCCTTGCCGAATGAAACCCGGCCGTCGATCTCGCTGATAATCGCCCGCTCTTTGGGTTTGCGAACCTCGAAAAGTTCGGCGACCCGGGGCAGACCACCGGTAATATCCTTGGTTTTCGTTGTCTCACGCGGAATCTTCGCGACCACCGTCCCAGGCTTAATGACCGCCCCTTCGTTCACGGTGATGATCGAACCTACCGGCAGTGGGTAGCGTGCCGGGAGATCGCTGTTTGGCAGTTTCATGGTCCTCCCCCGGTCATCCTTGATGGTGATGCGGGGGGTTTCCTGCTTGTTGGCGGCGGCCGGCGTAATAACCTTGCTTGCCTTGCCGGTAACTCCGTCGACCCGCTCCTGCATGGTTTCACCTTCAACAATATCGCCGTACTTGACCTTGCCGCTGATCTCAGTGACAATGGGAATGGAAAAGGCATCCCAGTCCGCAATAATTGTTCCGGGCTCGACCCGGGCACCTTCCCGGACCTTGAGTTCCGCACCATAGGGCACGGGAAAACGCTCACGGTCAATGCCCTGATCATCGAGTACCGTGATCTCAGCATTCCGGTTCATGACGATTTCGAAACCTGCCTCATTTCCGACCGAGTGCAGATTCTTGTACCTGACCTCACCTCCTCGCTGGGTACGAACCTCGGCCTGGTGAACACTCCGGCTGGCCGTACCGCCGATATGAAAGGTCCGCATGGTCAGCTGGGTCCCCGGTTCACCGATGGACTGGGCGGCGATAATACCGACAGACTCGCCGATATTGACCATATGTCCACGCCCCAGGTCCCGGCCGTAGCACATGGCGCAGATACCGCGTTTTGCCTCGCAGGTCAGGACGGAACGAATCAAAACCCGATCGATACCGGCCGCCTCGATGGCCTCAACCTTGTCTTCGGTAATTTCCTGATTCATCTCCGCCAGAACCTCTCCCGAATGAGGATCAACAATGTCCTCAAGCGCGACCCGGCCGAGAATACGATCACCGATGCGGACAATAACCTCGCCGCCCTCAATGAGCGGCTCGGCCATCATGCCCCGGAGCGTTTCACAGTCCTTGAGGACAATAATGGCATCCTGGGAAACGTCGACCAGGCGCCGGGTCAAATAGCCGGAATTCGCCGTTTTGAGTGCCGTATCGGCCAGACCCTTGCGGGCGCCATGCGTCGAAATAAAATATTCGAGAACATTGAGGCCTTCGCGGAAATTCGCCTTGATCGGCGTCTCAATAATCGCCCCGGAAGGTTTGGCCATCAAACCCCGCATGCCGGCCAACTGCCTGATCTGATCCTTGGAACCCCGGGCACCCGAGTCGGCCATGATAAAAACCGAATTAAAACTCTTGACCTCAATCAGTTTGTTGTTGCTGTCGCGCTGATACTCAATGGCCATCTCGTCCATCATCTCCTTGGCAACCTGATCGGTAACCTTGGACCAGATATCGACAACCTTATTGTATTTCTCACCATCGGTGATCAGGCCGTCGGAATACTGCTGTTCAACGTCACGGGATTCCTGCTCGGCCGCCTCAACTAATTCTTCCTTGCCGATCGGCACCTTCATATCGTTGATACAGATAGAGATACCGGCCCTGGTTGCCTGTTCGTAGCCCAGGTCCTTCAGGCGATCGGCTAGGATAACGGTTGCCTTGGTCCCTGCGTGACGATAGGTATAGTCGATAAGAAAGGCCAGTTCTTTTTTGGCCAGCTCCTTGTTCACCAGACTGAAGGGGATTGATTCCGGCAGCAGGTCATTCACAAGAATACGGCCGATAGTGGTGTCAACCAGCTTGCCGTTGATCCGAACCTTGACCCTGGCCTGCAAATGAACGGCGCCGTTATCATAGGCAATATGGGCCTCTTCCGGTCCGCTGAAGAGCAAACCTTCGCCCGCAGTCCCGAAACGTTCACGGGTCATATAGTAAAGGCCCAGCACAATATCCTGCGACGGGATAATGACCGGGCCGCCGTTGGCAGGTGATAAAATATTATTGGTGGACATCATCAACACCCGGGATTCCACCTGCGCTTCCACGGAAAGCGGTACATGGACGGCCATCTGATCACCGTCAAAGTCGGCATTAAAGGCGGTGCAGACCAGGGGATGGAGCTGAATGGCCTTGCCCTCGATCAACACCACTTCGAATGCCTGCATACCCAGTCGATGCAGGGTAGGGGCACGGTTAAGAAGAACCGGATATTCGCGGACGATGTCGTCGAGGACATCCCAGACCTCCTGGGCGCCTTTTTCCACCATTTTACGCGCACTCTTGATGGTGGTCACATGACCGAGCATCTCGAGTTTATTGTAAACAAACGGTTTAAACAGCTCCAGCGCCATCTTCTTGGGCAGACCGCACTGGTGCAAACGCAGATGGGGTCCAACCGAAATAACCGAACGACCGGAGTAATCAACGCGCTTGCCGAGGAGATTCTGGCGGAAACGACCCTGCTTCCCCTTGAGCATGTCCGAAAGCGACTTCAGCGGCCGTTTATTGGGACCGGTGATGGTCCGCCCCCGGCGGCCGTTATCGAAAAGGACATCCACCGCTTCCTGCAACATTCGTTTTTCATTACGAACGATAATATCAGGGGCATCAAGTTCCAGGAGACGTTTGAGCCGGTTATTGCGGTTAATGACCCGCCGATACAGATCGTTCAGATCCGAGGTGGCGAAACGGCCGCCTTCAAGAGGAACAAGAGGGCGAAGGTCCGGCGGCAGAACCGGGATGACCTGAAGAATCATCCACTCCGGCCGGTTGCCGGAATCCCGGAAGGCCTTGACCACATTCAGACGTTTACCCAGCTTGGTGCGCTTGGTAACCGACCCGGTATCCTTCATTTCCCGGCGCAGCCGGTCTGACAGGCCATGTAAGTCGAGGGCCGCCAGCATTTCCTGAATGGCCTCGGCCCCGATGCCAACCCGAAACTGGCCGGGATGTTGCTCCAGGGCAGCACGGTACCGGTCCTCATTCAGCAGACTGCCCACCGGCAGCGCCTCAACCTCGGAATGGACCACGGCATAGGATTCAAAGTAGAGAACCCGTTCCAGTTGCTTGAGCGTCATATCAAGAATGGTGCCGATCTTGCTCGGCAGGCTCTTGAGAAACCAGATATGAGCCACCGGCGCCGCAAGCTCGATATGCCCCATACGCTCCCGGCGGACCTTGGACTGAATAACCTCAACCCCGCATTTTTCACAGACTACGCCGCGGTGCTTCATTCGTTTATACTTACCGCAGTTGCACTCGTAATCCTTGACCGGACCGAATATCTTGGCGCAGAACAATCCGTCCCGCTCCGGTTTGAAGGTGCGGTAATTGATAGTCTCCGGTTTTTTGACTTCCCCGTGCGACCACTCTCTGATCTTCTGCGGCGAGGCCAGGGAAACCTTGACCTTATTAAATTTGACCGGTCCTTTCGGTTTTGTAAAGAAGCTAAAGAGTTCTTCCACGAAAATCACCTTTTCCTATTGGTATCACTGCGACAAAAGCAGGCGGTGCCCCGGGAGTCTCCCGTCTGCTTCCTGATTTCTCTATCCGGTATTCTGCCAGCCGTTATTCCAGCAGTTCCACATCGAGACAAAGCGCCTTCAACTCTTTGACCAGCACGTTGAAGGATTCCGGAATCCCCGTATCAAGGAAATTATTCCCCTTGACAATCTTTTCATACATGGTGGTCCGCCCTTCAACATCATCCGATTTGACGGTCAGAAATTCCTTGAGGGTGTAGGCGGCACCATACGCCTCCATGGCCCATACCTCCATCTCGCCCAAGCGCTGGCCGCCGAACTGGGCCTTACCTCCGAGCGGCTGCTGGGTGACCAGCGAATAGGGCCCCGTGGAGCGGGCATGAATTTTGTTGTCAACCAGGTGATGCAGTTTCAGCATATACATGACCCCCACGGTCACCCGGTTATCAAAAGGTTCGCCGGTCAAACCATCATAAAGAGTTGCCTGTCCGACCTCATCCAGACCGGCAAGTACGAGCTCTTCGCGAATCTCGGCCTCAGAGGCCCCGTCGAAAACCGGGGTGGCAATATGGACGCCTTGTCCGTACCTGCGGCCAAGATCAAGGAGTTGCTCATCGCTCACACCTTCGGTCAACAGCTTAAACTCTTCCTTGGAATAAATTTCCTGAAACCGTTCCCTGACCTCTTTGACCGCCTGCTTCTCCGCCAGCCGTTGAACCTGTTCTCCCAGTCTCTTGGCGGCAATCCCTAGATGACACTCAAGGACCTGACCGACATTCATCCGGGAGGGAACACCCAGGGGATTGAGGACCAGATCCACGGTCGTACCGTCGGCAAAGAAAGGCATGTCCTCTTCCGGCAGGAGCCGTGAAACAACACCCTTGTTCCCGTGCCGGCCGGCCATCTTGTCACCGACGGACAGCTTGCGTTTGGTGGCAATGTAGATCTTGACCATTTTCACAACGCCCGGCTGCAGGTCATCGCCCTTCTCCATACGCTCCACGATACCCTGGTAGCGATCCCGGATCTGCTGGGCCTGATTCTGATACAGACTATAGATAGCCTGGATTTCATCCTCACATTTCCGCCGTTCGGAAAAGTCAAGGCCGCGAAGCTTATCAAATTCAACCTGTTCGATCACCTTGGCGGTCAGCTTCTTGCCCAGCTTCAACAGAACCTGGTCTTTTTTGCCCTTGACCTCATTTTTTACGGTTCGGCCCACCAGAATCGCCGACATGGATCGACGCACACCTTTTTTCAGGCTCTTCAGTTCGTCCTCCATATCCCGGTTCAAGCGCTCGATTTCCATTTCCTCGATCATCAGGGCACGCTCATCCCGATCAACGCCCTTGCGGGAAAAAACCTTGGCGTCAATAACAACACCTTCCACGCCGGGCGGTACCCGCAGAGAAGAGTCTTTTACATCACCGGCCTTTTCACCGAATATGGCGCGCAGCAGTTTTTCCTCGGGCGAAAGCATGGTCTCCCCCTTGGGAGTCACCTTGCCTACCAGCATGTCACCTGCCTTGACTTCCGCGCCGATCCGGACAATACCCGAATCATCCAGGTTGCGGAGGGCCTCGTCTCCCACATTGGGAATATCACGAGTGATATCCTCTTTCCCGAGCTTGGTGTCACGGGCCAGGGTCTCGAAAATCTCGACATGGACAGAGGTAAAGGTATCCTCTTTGAGCAGCCGCTCATTGATCAGGATGGAATCCTCGTAATTATATCCCCGCCACGGCATGAAGGCGATGGTCACATTCTTGCCCAGGGCCAGTTCACCCATCTCCGTCGACGGCCCGTCCGCCAGGACCGATCCCTTGACGACACGCTCACCGGGCATAACCAGGGGTTTCTGATTGAAACAGGTGTTCTGGTTCGTCTTTTTGTATTTCATAAAATGGTAGATCGCGATGCCGGTCTCAAAACCGGCGGTGCCGGGCTCATCATAGCGAATGACGATGCGGTTGGCGTCGACGTCCACCACCTCGCCATCACCCTCGCCCAGCAGACAGGCGCCGGAGTCCCGGGCCACATATTTTTCCACCCCGGTACCCACGAGGGGGGACTCCGGTTTCATGAGCGGCACGGCCTGACGCTGCATATTGGAACCCATCAGGGCCCGGTTGGCATCGTCATTTTCCAGGAACGGAATCAGCGAAGCGGCAATGGAGACCAACTGATTAGGGGCCACGTCCATCATGGTAACCTGGTCAAAGGGGACAATGACCACCTCGCCATCCTGCCGGGCAATCAGATTATCAGCAACGATCATGTTATTTTTCAGGGTTAGCTGGGCAGGGACGATCACCTGGTTCTGCTCCTGCAGGGCGCTCAGGTATTTCACTTCATCAGACACCTTGCGATTTTCAACCCGGTGATACGGTGTTTCGATAAAACCGTACGGATTGACCCGGGCATAGGTGGCCAGAGAGACGATAAGGCCGATGTTCGGCCCCTCGGGCGTTTCAACAGGGCAGATGCGACCATAGTGGGTCGGATGGACATCGCGGACCTCGAAGCCGGCCCGTTCACGGGAAAGACCGCCTGGTCCGAGAGCGGATAAACGGCGCTTATGCGTCACCTCGGACAGGGGATTGGTCTGATCCATGAACTGCGACAACTGGCTGGTCCCGAAAAACTCTTTAATGGCGGCGGTGACCGGTTTGGGATTGATCAGGTCATGGGGCATCATGGTCTCAACTTCCTGCAGAGACATCCGCTCTTTGATGGCCCGCTCCATACGCACCAGGCCCATCCGGTACTGATTCTCCACCAGCTCGCCGACCGTCCTGACCCGGCGGTTGCCGAGATGATCGATATCGTCGCCTTCCTTCAATTCATCCTTGAGCTTGACCAGGTATTTGACACTTTTGACAATGTCCTCCTTGGTCAGCGTTCGCTGATCAATGGGCGTGTCCAGGTTCAGCTTGGCGTTGATTTTATAGCGGCCGACCTCGGACAGATCATAGGTTGCCGGCGTGAAAAACAACTTTTCAAAAAAGGAGGCGGCAATTTCCGGGGTCGGCGGGCTGCTGGGCCGCAGCCTTCTGTAAATCTCGACCAGGGCCTCTTCGGTGGAGGCTACCTTGTCGATGAAAACGGTCTTGCGAAATGATTCGGAAACGCGGACACCGTCGATAAAAAGAAGCTCAAACTCCGGGAGCCTTGTCTCTTCTATCGCCTTGAGCATGGTCTCGGTCAAGGCATCATTGCACCGGCCGATGACCTCGCCGTCAGGGGCGGCGCCCGGGGCCACGATGTCACTGGCGAGGAAACGTCCAAGCAGGTATTGCGGGTCGACATCAACGAATTCTATCCCGGCCTTGCCGATCCGGGCGGCCAGCGCTTTGCTGATCTTACGCCCCTCCTTGCCGAGCACCTCGCCGGACTGCGGATCAATCAGGTCCGCCGTCAAACGCTGACCGATAAAGGTTTCAGGTTTGAAGGCCAGGGAATATTTCCCATCCTGACCCCGAACCGTGTCGACTTCATAAAATTTTCTGAGCAGCTCCTCGGAGTTGTAACCAAGCGCTTTCAGCAACGTCGTGACCGGGAGCTTGCGGCGGCGGTCGATACGGACATACAGGATATCCTTGATGTCAAACTCAAAATCAAGCCAAGAGCCGCGCACAGGAATGATCCTGGCCGAATAGAGCCGTTTGCCGCTGGCATGGGATTTACCGTTGTCGTGGGTATAGAACAACCCCGGGGAACGCTGCAACTGGTTCACCACCACCCGGGCCGTACCGTTGATCACGAAAACGCCGTCCCTGGTCATCAGGGGCAGAGAACCGAGGAAGACATCCTGCTCCTTGATATCACGAACAGACTGAACACCAGTTGCTTCGTCAACATCGAAAGTAATGAGCCGGACCGTAATCTTGACCGGCACATCATAGGTCATGCCGCGTTCAATACATTCTTCAACCGTATACTTCGGCTCACGGAAGCTGTAGCGGACAAACTCGAGCGAACAGAGACCGTTGAAATCGTTTATGGGGAAAATATCTTTGAAAATTGTCTGCAGTCCGACATCCTGACGCGCATCAGGAGCAATATCACGCTGCAAGAAACGCTCATAGGAATGCCTCTGCATGGCAATAAGATGCGGCGGCTCAACAACCAGGCTTGCCTTGGCAAAACTTTTTCGTATTCTGTTCATAGTCTCCCTCAAAACAATCAGCGGAATTCAGGCGTGAAGTAGCTGTAATTCATTATAAAAACAAACAACAATATAGCTGCGCCCTGTCACAATACGCCGGTTTGCCCACAAACGCAGGAACGCTACGAGGGAAAACACCCCGTAGCGTTACCTTGTGCTTAGAGCAAAACCTCCGGCCGGCCGGAGGCAGGAGCAAGCGTTCTACTTGATTTCAACGGAACCGCCAACGGCCTCGATTTTCTCCTTGATCTCGTTGGCTTCATCCTTGGAAACGCCCTCTTTAACAGGTTGCGGCGCGTCTTCAACCAGGGCCTTGGCCTCTTTCAGGCCGAGAGAGGTTATAGCCCGAACCTCTTTAATGACCTTGATCTTCTGATCGCCGACTGCGGTCAGAACCGCGGCAAATTCCGTCTGCACCTCGGCGGCATCACCGCCACCTGCGGCAGGGGCGCCCGCAACGGCAACGGCAACCGGGGCGGCTGCTGAAACGCCAAACTTATCCTCAAGTTCTTTAATCAGTTCAGAGAGTTCGAGAACACTCATACTGGAAATAAATTCGATTACATCTTCTTTGGTCACAGCCATCTTCATTCCTCCGGATATATACTATAAATGTGAATTGATCAGTTTTCCTTCTGTTCCTTAATCGCCTGCAACGTATAGACGAAACTCTGCGGTACGGCGTTCAGCACCCGGACCAAGCCCGTCGGCACTGCTGCCATGGTACCGAGCAGTTTAGCCAGCAGGACATCCTTACAGGGCAGCATGGCGAGAGCAGCGACATCGCCGGCACTCAAGATGCCGCCGTCAAGAACCGCAGAACGGATGTCCAGCGCCTCGTACTCCTTGGCAAACTCTGATAAAGCTTTGGCCGCTGCCACCGGATCGTCAAAACCAATCACCACAGCCGTTGTCCCGGTTAAGGACTCTGTCAGAGCTTCACAACCGGTTCCCTTGACGGCCAGCCTGAGAAGCGTGTTCTTGGCGATTCGAAACCGCGCATCACATTGTCTCAGGTTACGGCGCAATTTCTCCAACTCAGTAACTTTCAGCCCGCGATAATCAGTTACTACCGCGAACTTGGCCCGGCTGAAACTCTCGTTCAGGTCACTGACCATTGAGGCCTTTTCATCGCGATTCAACTGGTACACCTCCTTTTTGAATGATGGTCACGGGATAATCAGTAAGAAACAGATTCGATAGAACAAAGACGCCAACCGGTGTCATGCGGCAAACTCTGCATTCCAGCGGTTCGTGGTCTCGGCAGGATAGGGCCCCGGGATACAAAAAATCCCGTAACCGTCATTAAACTCTCGTACCTGCTGTCTCTGACCGTCCCAAGTTAGACGACGTAAACAATTCCAATATAAAAAAACCCCGATAAACAGAGTGATAATCAGATCTTTTACTATTTAAGGAGAGAGCGGATCTGAAGCGGATCAACCTTGATCCCCGGCCCCATGGTAGTGGACAGCGTAATGCCCCGCAGGTACACACCCTTGCTGGAGGATGGCTTCAGTTGAATAATCCTGTCCACAAAAGCGCTGATATTCTCGACCAGTTTATCCGTCCCGAAAGAGGCCTTGCCCACAACCGCATGGACAATACCGGCCTTATCAACGCGAAAATCGACCTTCCCTTTTTTGATTTCCTTGACGACTCGTTCGATATCAAAGGTTACCGTGCCCAGTTTGGCATTGGGCATCAGGTTGCGGGGACCGAGGATACGACCGATCTTGCCGACCTCAGCCATCATGTCCGGGGTGGCCACGGTCTTGTCAAACTCAAGCCAGCCATCCTTGATCCTGGCGACCAGCTCGTCGGAGCCGGCATAATCGGCACCGGCCTCTGTCGCCTCAGTCTCTTTTGCACCCTTGGCAAAAACAAGAACCCGAAGTTCTTTACCTGTCCCGTGCGGCAGCATGACACTTGAACGAACCATCTGGTCGGCATGGCGGGGATCAACCCCAAGGCGGACCGCAATATCAAAAGATTCGTCAAAGTTGGCATACCGGGCTTTCAGTGCCCCGGCAACAGCATCTGCCAGTTCATACGTCCTGGTCCGGTCAAAGCCCTCAAGGCCATTTCTGTATTTCTTTCCTCTTCTCGGCATAATCCTCACCCTCTATGTTCTCCCTGATCCGGCGGGTCCCGGGTACAGGTTATAACGAATTAAATATTCCAGTACAAATTCACCCGCACCTCATCTACGCCCGTTTTGCATGTTGTAACTTGTTGAAATTATTATATGCAATTTTGTTGATTTGACCTTTTTACGAGGCCGTCACATATTCCAGGTCTGAAAAAGGCCTGAATCAATCAACCACGGTAATGCCGCAACTTTTTGCGGTACCTTCAACGATCCGCATGGCATGCTCGACATCATAGGCATTCAGATCCGGCATCTTGATTTCCGCAATCTCCCTGATCTTGTCACGGCCGATTTCCGCCACCCGTTCACGCTTCGGATTGGACGATCCTTTGGCCAGGCCGGCGACCTTGAGCAAGAGGACGGAAGCCGGCGGCGTCTTGGTGATAAAACTGAAGGACCGATCTGCATAAACGGTGATCACCACCGGCACGATGGTATCTCCCTGAGACTGTGTCTGGGCATTGAAAGACTTACAGAAATCCATAATATTGACGCCGTGCTGTCCAAGCGCCGGCCCGACCGGCGGCGAAGGGTTAGCCTTACCGGCGGGAATCTGCAATTTGATGTATGATTGTATTTTTTTTGCCATTGTTCACGCCCCCAAGCGCAACGATTGGAATCTAGTTTTTACTGACTTGCATATACTCGAGTTCAACTGGCGTGGACCGGCCGAAGATGGAAACCATGACCCGTACTCTTCCCTTGTCTGGATAGACGTCGTCAACAACCCCCTGAAAATTGGCAAACGGACCCTCAATAACCCGAACCACATCGCCCTCTTCAAAGACAACCTTGGGCTTGGGAGTACTCGCGCCCTCTTCAATCCTGCCGATAATCTTCAGGGCGTCCTGGTCGGGTAGGGGCTGCGGATTGAGATTATCACCGACAAACCCGGTCACCCTGGGCGTCTCCTGGACCGTGTGCCAAGTCTCGTCATTAAGTTCCATGCTGACGAGGATATAGCCGGGAAAAAACTTGCGCAAGGATGTCTTTCTGCTCCCCTTGACCATCTCCACGACCTTTTCCGTGGGAACCAGGATCTCACCGAACAGATCCACCTGACCAGCCAGGTGGATACGCTCTAACAGAGCAGTCCGCACTTTATCTTCAAATCCGGTGTGGGTATGGATGATGTACCAGTTCTTTGCCATTGTTTAAGCCTGTAGTTCAACCATTTATTTCAGGACCCAGGAAACAAGTTTGCCCAGAAGAAGGTCGACTGATCCGAGATAAATAGCAATGATAATAACCAAAACGATGACAAACCCGGTCAGGCCGAAGGTGACCTTCCTGACCGGCCAGACAATCTTCTTAAATTCAGCCTCGACCTCCCGGATAAATTCCCGAACGTTTGAGGGTGAAAATAAAGATTTTTTCTGAACAACGACCTCGTCTGCCTTGCCTTTGCCGGATTGCCCTTTTTTTTTGCTCACCATAATACCGTGGATCAAGTTTAAAATATTGAGAACACACCCTGATACTCAGAGCCCGCTCAAAAAAACAACTTCACATTTTCGCATCCCGGCTTCAAGCCCAAGCTCCGCAAACTTATTTCTGTGCGAACCATGAAGAGATGGCAGGCCAGGAGGGATTCGAACCCCCAGCCCTCGGATTTGGAGTCCGATGCTCTACCGTTAGAGCTACTGGCCTGCGCGACAGAAAATAAGAAGTCCGCTCAAAAAACAACTCCGCATTTTCGCATCCCGGCTTCGAGCCCAAGCTCTGCGAACTTATTTCTGCGCGAACCATGAAAGATGAAAAGGTGCCAAAGTTGACCTGCCCACTGAACGCGGCTGATTCTGACTTTCTGCCTTTTTTTCACCGGGGGTGCGGACAATAAAAACAAGGCATCGTTTCAGCACTCCTGCTCCAGGGCTTCCCGAGCCGCAGATCAATCACGAAAACCTCAAATGAACACTGCTCGTTCGGCGGTTCCGGGCAATTGAATCGACTCAATCCGACCACAAGCAGGACGCGAATGCCAAGGGCTTGTTCTCCCCCCTTACTTGGTTTCCTTATGCAAAGTGTGCGTCTTGCAGAACGGACAGAACTTCTTCAATTCCAGCTTGTGCGGAACCGTCCGTTTATTTTTGGTCGTTGTATAGTTGCGTTGCTTACAATCCTGGCAGGCAAGCGTTATAATATCTCTCATTTATCTGGCCCCGGAGAGGCCTGCAGGTAAACAGATTCAACTGCAGGCTAACCTCCCGCTTTATAATTAGAAATCCGAATGAACTTGATTTTTACTCAATAATTGTGCTGACAACACCGGCGCCGACAGTACGGCCGCCTTCCCGGATGGCAAAACGAAGGCCTTCATCCATGGCTATCGGCGTGATCAGCTCAACTTCAACCCGC